>Ga0228622_1000035_pt1 | contig 136294 bp, 121 predicted proteins | sample 26DmetaG_FD_186035 | JGI IMG/M metagenome (GOLD analysis project Ga0228622, IMG submission 186035) | Seawater microbial communities from Monterey Bay, California, United States - 26D | ecosystem: Environmental > Aquatic > Marine > Coastal | place: USA: California | collected 2016-10-01
CTGTCGGCTTTCACCACTGACTTAAAAATCCGCCTACGGACCCTTTAAACCCAATGAATCCGGATAACGCTTGGATCCTCCGTATTACCGCGGCTGCTGGCACGGAGTTAGCCGATCCTTATTCGTAGAGTACCGTCAGTTGTCTACACGTAGACAAGTTTCTTCCTCTATAAAAGAAGTTTACAACCCATAGGGCCGTCATCCTTCACGCGGCATGGCTGGTTCAGAGTTTCCTCCATTGACCAATATTCCTCACTGCTGCCTCCCGTAGGAGTCTGGTCCGTGTCTCAGTACCAGTGTGGGGGACCACCCTCTCAGGCCCCCTACCCATCGTTGCCTTGGTGAGCCGTTACCTCACCAACAAGCTAATGGGACGCATGCCCATCTCATACCGAAAAACTTTAATCACAATAACATGCGAAATTGTGATACTATGGAGTATTAATCCCCGTTTCCAGGGGCTATCCTCCAGTATGAGGTAGGTTGCATACGCGTTACGCACCCGTGCGCCGGTCGTCAGCAAAAGCAAGCTTTTCTGTTACCCCTCGACTTGCATGTGTTAGGCCTGCCGCTAGCGTTCATCCTGAGCCAGGATCAAACTCTCCATTGTAATGTGTTGTTTGTGTCCTAGCTATTAACTTCAAAGATAATTGACAAGGTTTTTTGCATTCCTTGTTTCTTAAACCAATATGTAAAGAACTTCTTTTTAAATGTCCCTTTCTCTCGATTGGGGCGGCAAATGTACAACCGTTTTTTAAACTCGCAATATTTACCTCGAAATAATTTGAAACTTTTTTGTTTCATGAAATCGCCGTTGCAATCTCTTATTTCGTTTCCCTTTTTCGATTTCTCGATTGGGGAGGGCAAATGTACAAACCGTTTCGGTTTTGTCAACATTATGCTCGATTTTTTTCACACTTATTTTTGTGCTCTGGAATGCTCGTTAGCAGATCCAAATCTCGCCCTAATAGCTTTTTAATCGGGGTGGCAAATGTAGAACTGATTCTAACACTCACAACACAATTCGAAAATTTATTTTCGGCTTGTTTCCCCGGTAAAAAAAGAACATGCTTTGCTTCCAAAGCGGCTGCAAATGTATACTAGTGTTTCAATTATACAAGCACTTGAACTATCTTTTTTTTATACTTTTTTCTTGACTTCTAGTTATCAAGGAGTTGACATCGAAACCGGGAGTACTTTTCCTCGCATTACCAGGTGTGCAGTAGTTGCAAACATGTATATGAAGGGACTTAGCTGCTCCGGTTGCAGGGGAGCTTGTAGGCCTGGAAACGCCTCTTTAAGCATTTCCGTTTGAACGGCTCCCAGCGCGAGTGCATTAAAAGACCATTGGGTTTCCTGTTCAAATTCGGCATGAAGGCATTCTGTGAGCACATTCATTGCTCCTTTCGCAGAACTGTAAGCCGATAATCCAGCAAATTTCACACTGCCCTGTATACCACCAACCGAACTTATATTCACAATATGTGCCTTTTCAGTGAATTGAGTAAGCAACTTCTGGATCAATAGATAGGGTCCAAAGACATTCACACCATAGCTTTTGTGTAAATCGGTAATTGAAACTTGCGAAAGCGGCTTGTTAATCAGAGCGCCAGCATTATTTATGAGAATATCAACGGGTAGATTTGGTAATTGAACTTCATCTAATTGCATCAGATCAAGTTTACAGATATGCAGTTGGCCAGGATACTCCTTTATGAGGGGTTCCAATTTATCAATAGCTCTCGTTAAAACAACGACTTGCCAACCGTTCGATAGAAACTTTTCAGTGGTGGCAAAACCAATTCCTCTTGACGCACCCGTGATCCAAACAACCCCCATAATTCGCTGTAATTTTTAGTGTACTATATATATGTATACAAAAACGGCCCAAACTTGTTGTCTGGGCCGTGTAATATTAAAGGTAAAATTGATTTTACACCAACATTGTAACTGGATTCTCCAGGAAACCTTTCACCGACTGTAAGAATGCCGCACCTCCTGCTCCATCCGCCGCTCGATGATCTAAGCTCAATGTTACTTTCATTACATTTCCAGGAACCACTTGTCCGTCTTTTACTACTGGAACCTGCTTGATACCTCCTACTGCAAGAATTCCTGCATCTGGCGGATTAACAATAGCCGTGAATTGTTCTACACCGAACATACCTAAGTTGGAAATAGTAAAGGTATTTCCTTCCCAATCTGAAGGCTGTAGCTTTTTGTCTTTCGCTCTGCCTGCCAAATCTTTAACATTAGCCGAAATAGTGGCCAAAGGCATTTGATCTGCATGACGAAGAACAGGAACTAGCAATCCATCTTCGATAGCTACTGCAACACCGATGTGCACGTGTTGATTTGTTCGAATAAAATCGCCCATCCAAGAACTATTGATCACTGGATGCTTTTTAAGCGCTAAAGCACATGCCTTAACGACGAGGTCATTAAAAGAAATCTTAACCTCACCGCTAGCATTCATGGCTTTACGTGCCGCAATTGCATTGTCCATATCTATGTCCATCGTAACATAGAAATGTGGTGCATTATTTTTACTCTCAGACAAACGGCTTGCAATAACCTTACGCATCTGACTTACTGGCGTATCTGTAAAGCGCTCTACACCGGCAGGAACTGCTGGTGCCACTGCAACACCCGGTTGCGGCGAAGTGTGAATGGCGGGATTGAAACTGTCTATATCTCTTTTAACAATACGACCGTGATCACCACTACCCTTAACCATGGAAAGATCAACGCCTTTCTCAGCCGCTAGTTTGCGAGCTAAAGGAGATGCTTTAATACTTCCGTCAGTTTCTGTCGTTACTGGAGCGGCTGGAGCTTGGGTTGCAACTGGAACAGCCGGCGTTTCTACAACTGCAACGGCCGGAGCAGGTGCTGCAGGCGCCGTTGGCTCCTGAGCCGGAGTCTCTACTTCACCACCTTTTAATGCCTCAACATCTTCACCCTCCTCACCGAGAATGGCTAATACTGTATCAACGGGTGCTGTTTCACCCTCACCCGTACCTATATATAGTAGCTTACCTTCTTGTCCCGGAAAAGCTTCGAATTCCATCGTCGCCTTGTCGGTTTCGATTTCCGCCAACAAATCACCTTCGTTGACAGTATCTCCAATCTGTTTGTGCCATTTCGCTACAACACCTTCAGTCATGGTGTCCGAAAGTCTCGGCATGTTTATTACTATCGCCATCTAGAATTAATTTTTGATGAATGGATAATCTTCTTGAGCGTAAATCCCTTGGTACAGTTCAGAAGCATCAGGGAAATCGCTTTCTTCGGCGAATTTCACACATTCCGCAACCAACTCTTTAACACGCTGGTTTATGGAATTAATTTCTTCCTCTGTAGCCCAATTCTTCTCTTTGATCTTATCCAAACAAAGAGTAATGGGATCTTTCGCCTGGTACTCTGCAACTTCCTCTTTAGTTCTGTACTTCTGAGGATCTGACATTGAGTGTCCTTTATAGCGGTAGGTTCTGATTTCTAATAAAGTAGGTCCGTCCCCGCGACGAGCGCGTTCTGCTGCTTCGTGAACTGCGTCATAAACTGCGATCGGATCCATACCATCTACGGCACGATTTGGCATGTCGTATCCTTCCCCTAATTTATGAATTGGGGTCTGGCCAGCTGTACGCTCGACTGAGGTACCCATGGCATATCCGTTGTTTTCGACACAAAAAACTACAGGTAATTTCCATAACATCGCAAGATTGGCGGTTTCGTGCCATGCACCTTGACGAATTGCTCCATCACCCATGTATGTTAAGGTTACATTTTTACGACCCACATACTTGTCCGCAAAAGCGAGACCCGCACCCAAAGGAATTTGACCGCCGACAATACCGTGACCGCCCCAGAATCCTTTATCCGGCGAAAACATGTGCATTGACCCACCCTTTCCGCGAGAGGTACCTGTTACTTTTCCCATAAGTTCAGCCATAATACGTCTTGGATCTTCACCCAAAGCCATAGGTTGAACGTGGTTTCTGTAAGCGGTAATCATATTATCACCGTCTTCCATAGCATAGGCAGAACCTGCTAGGATAGCTTCTTGACCGTTGTATAAGTGGAGGAAGCCACGGATTTTCTGCTGAATATACAAGGCTGCAGCCATGTCTTCGAACTTTCTCCAGAAGAGCATGTCTTCATACCATTTCAAGTAAGTAGCTTTTGTGATGCGCTTTTTTGCCATTTCTATCGATGTGTTTTGTGGAGCAAAAATAACGCAAAAGCGCACCCAGCAAAACAACTTTGCATATTTAGTTCTGCACTATGAATGAAAAGTTGCGAACCTTTGCTTAATTGACAAAAAGAAGGCTACTGCGCTAAGAATCCATCAATGTTAAATGCCATTGAGAATCGCAACGTGTTCTCTAGAGGGGAACGTGTGGTTGGACTCGCTGGGATTAAATAGGCCATATCTATGGTGAACACCTGGTAGGCAAGACCAAAACCTAAAGTAACATACTGACGATTACCCTTGAGTTTGTGTTCATGCAAGTAGCCTGTGCGCGCAAACAAGAAGTCGTTGTATTTGTACTCCATTCCGAAGTTATAAATATTTTCTTGCATCATTTCTTCGAATCCGCCCGGTTTTGACGCTGGGTTGAAACTTTGGAATACTCCCATTAGTGGTGTGAGCTCGTTATCATCTACCCCAGCAATAATTTCACCGTTAGTCCCTAAAAGTGGCGGTGTTGGGACCAAGAGTCGGTTGATATCGAGATATACTGACAGTTTGTTGTAATCATCTATTTCGAGATGGTAACCACCACCTAGACGAAGGTTTGTAGGTAAGAAATCGGCATTACCGCTCTCTGAATACGCAATTTTAGCACCCAGGTTAGTCATTGCTATTCCTGCAGAGAACGCTTGACGGCGTCCGCCTTTAATATTATTGTAATCGCCTTGGTAATAGAAACCTAAATCCGCCGCCCCGCTTTGTCCTGGTTTTGTTTGCAATCCCTGAACGACCTGACCCTGAGCAATATCAGAGAAGATCCAACGAAGTGCCGTTCCAGCACTCCAATGATCACTTAATTTCAAGGCGTAGGCTACATCAAAGTAAAACTCGTAGGGATTAAAAGTACCCATACTATTGCCTTGCTCGTCCGTAAAGTTGATCTCTCCTAACGAAAAATAACGCAATGAAGCGCTGATCCCTTGACGATCACTTATTGCTTTCGTGTAATTCACGTACGCTAAATCAATGTCAGGTACCAATTTTGACATCCAAGGCGTGTAGGAAAGTGCCATTGAGGCTTTTTTATTTTCTAAGAAAGCTAATTTCGCAGGGTTCCATGCGCTTGAGTTTGCATCCGGCGTGCTTGCGACACCCACATCGCCCATGGCTCCGGCCCTAGAATCCGGGCTCACTAATAAAATGGGAACAGCGGTAGTTACCACATTGTATTTCAAGTCGTTCTGTGCTGAAACCTTAACGGTTGTAGCGAGAATAAGCAGTGCTAAACTGAGTTTTTTCATGTGTAATAGCTTCTTGCAGCGCAAGTTTAACGTATATATATGAGCTTTTCTTGTATTGTGGCCGATTTTCCATCAATTAATCGCGTCCATTCCACTCGCACGGAATAAAATCCGGCCCCAGGAGTTTTACCCGGTTGTTCTGACATGGTAAAGGTAGGCAACTGCGTTTTAGTATCGTTTAGACGCAAGTTTTGAGCACGCTGCCAAACTAATTGGCCCTGATTGTTTGTAACGGAAACTTTTAACTCGCCCTCTTCGCCCCGCTCTTGATGGGTCAATTGGAACTTAACCTGATCCGTAAAAGGGTTAGGGAAAGCCAGTAATTGGTCTAAAATAGGAGTGCTGGGTTCCACAACAACAAACGCGATACTGTCGTAACCCCATTGATTCAAAACATCCCAAGCGCGCAGTGACAAGGTATGCTCACCTAGTGTAAGGTTGTTAAAAGGATAACGTAAAGATCCGCGTGTAAAATCATCCAAATCCGATTCATAATACGCATTCACATTGATTGCCACCCCATCTAATGTCAATGTCATGTTGTGACCTATTCCCAATCCCACAGCGTTGATTCCACTTTCATCGGATAGTAAACCAAGCCCTATGGCATCCGATTCAACAGTATTGCCAGTGGAGAAAGTAGTATCATTCATGAACAACTGGACCTCTGGGCCTTCCGTATCCGTGATAAGACCATCGAAAATTCCACCCATTAATTGTTCGTTTGAAGCCCCCCAAGCGTCCGTCTCAAAATCTGTAGCATAAGCGCTGATTTTGGGTGGGCCGTAACTCAGGTTGATGTCCAAAGGAACTCTAAAGGCCACGGTATACTTCCCGTTCACCACACTCGCTTGGCCTTTAAAAACGGTATTGTTCTGCGTGGTAAAATTAAAAGGCGTTCCACTCTGATCGTTCACTTTAGTTTGTTGCATTTGTGGCTTATCAAATACGGTCACCCATGCTTTTCCGTTGAAATTGTTCAATAGCGCTCCGCTCTGTACATCTCGCACACTGCCTTGAATTTGCACCCACGAAAGGGCCTTCAAAGTATCTTGAAAATCTGACCATGCCATACCGTTGAGGGTATCGAAAATCATTTGATGTTTTGGACGTGCTAGCGGCAATGCAGCATCACCGATGAGTGAAAACTTTATTTTATCCCCACTATTATTATTGTTTTTCGTTTCTCGGAGAACATCGCCTAATCTAGGGTTATCCAATTGCATCATTTCCTCATTCAAAAGAGCATTTAATGCATACGTACTATTGGTTGCAAAAACACTCCGCGTTGTCGAAAACAACCCAATGGCTCCACCGCTTGGATTCAGGAACAATTGCTCACCAGCACTGATGCGCAACGGGTCATCGAATCGCGTGAATTCACAAGTAATAGTAGTAACGACCGGCTGCTTCGAGGTATTATTCCATCCGTTAATGTCTTCCAATTGTAAAATACGTTCAGTAGTCCATCCAACCTCTCCACCATGGCCAACAAATGAAACTGCTAGAGCGCCCTGCTCTACCTCGTCGATTAAGGCTTCACGAGCTTCGGGATAACGCTGAGAACCAGGCTTAGTATCCTGTAGGTAGGCATCGGAGTAGATTTTAATTTGGTTCAACTCTGCTCTAGTAGTATCCAAAGTTTTTGCTAATCGGTCTTGGTAAACAGCAAATTCCTTTTCCCAAGGTTCATCTGCATCATCCACCACAAAAATACCACGGGCACGCCAAGGTCCGAAACGGTCCGCACCTTGCATGTAATTTGCAATTTTCGCAACTGCCTCTTCTGCCTCACTTACCGTTCGTACTGGAATTCTACCAATACCGATATCTAGATCGTCCAAAAACCAATTCACACTCTCCCCGGAATCCAAATACCCGTAAAAGTCATCCGTGATGTAGGAAGTGATCAGTGAGAAACTAGCATTGGTGTGGTAGGTGGGCACCAAATTTGATTTTGCACCTGGCAGTATGCCCTTGTAGTCATAGGATGCATCGCCGAATAATGTGAGATATTTAAGTGAATTGTAATCAGCATATGCCTTTACAAGGAATTTTCTAATGGCACCAATATCGGGGTTTCCCGTATTCATTACATCATATATGTAGTCAAGCGAGACCACTTCAGAAGTAACGCCTGATGCGCGTTCCAGTTCCGCAAGATCGTTAGCGGCATCTAGCAAAGAATCGGTAGTAATAACGATACTTTCAATTCCATTTAAATCTGAATAAGTCGCGGTCTGAATATCGTTGAGGTTTACTTGCTCATCTACAATAAAGGCAAGGGGCTCATCACAATCGCCTATCTTGTACGTACGAGGTTGGTCTTCATGCGAATACCACCTTTGTCTAGTTTGATCTGGACCCAATGAAGTTACAATAGCTGGTTCAATCAGTGTCGAAATTTGCTTGTTTTCAATACCGAAAATCCTTAAACAACTGCTCCCTTCGACTTCGAAATGGGAGTAATTACCTGCACCTCTAGGATGATTAACCATGAATTGGTTGGGATACACCTCTTCTTCCGACGTTTCCCAATCCACTATCATTTCATCCAGCCACATAGCTGCTGCATTGTCGCCTAATTTATCATAGGTAATGGTAAGCGTTGTGCTTTGATCGGCAGTGAAATCCACTGTGAGTAGCTTTTCTTGGACATAATTACTCACCGAACCTGTTTGAACAGCTGGAAAGGCTACAGTTTCGCTTTGTGAACCATACTGCACAGTCAGTTTCGTGTTACTCGTGCTCGAGCGCGCGACTGCTTTAATTTGCACTTTTATGTTACTTCCTGGCAGCGGACGATTGGCACTGGAAGTACTCAATGTAGTTCGACCACTAAAATCATAAACTCGCGTTGTAGTGAAATCGAATAATTCACCCATCCATTTACGCCCAGTTCCAACTAAATTATACATGGCTGTATCGTAGACCCATGTCGCTTTTGCATTCAATGCTCGGCTACTGTCTTGCTTCGCAACTGCTTCTAGAGGAATGCCCTGGTATGCTGTATTTCCTCCACTAACTAAAAAATATTTCCGATCGCTAAACGGGTTAGGCACGTAGGATGAGCTGCCTAGAATCGGATCATAGCTCATGTTGTAATTCGGCGGTATGTAGAACCAGAATTCTGTATCATCATCGATAATAGAGTCGGAATCAAAGACGTGATAAGGGATAGAAAAATCGTTGTTCATAGGCTCACTCGCGCTATTTTGAGGCGAGAGGTTACCTTCAAGGCGACAACGAATTTCAAGCGATTGGTTACTAGACGCTACGGTGAGAATGCCCAAATCTAAAATTTCGCTACCACTGAGCATGTACAATCCAGAAGACTCTTCTCCCCAAGTTTTCGGGGCGGAAATTCGGTGATTCAACGTTTTAAAACGAACATAAGTACCCGCATCAAAAGACATCTGGCCCGCGACCAAAACGGGGTACAAAATGATACCAAAAAGTGCTATGATTTTTTTCACTCCGACAAATCTAATGTGTAAAAGATAACAAATGGCCTAAAAAAAGCGTTTAAAGAGGAACGTCAAGCAAGTGCAAAACGTACTTTTTTTGCTTATACTTGTTCCTTGAAAACATAGGTTAATCCATGAACGCAGTAAAAACGCGCATACTAACATTGGCTACAGGCTTGATTTTTAGCACTTTGAGCTTTGCTCAAGATGCTCATTTCAGCCAGTATTATGCCAATCCTATCTATCTAAATCCAGCATTTGCAGGTCTAGAAAGATGTCCTACCGTACACAGTAACTACAGAAATCAGTATCCTGAACTCGGAGTCTACCAGTCTTACTCTGCCTCTTACGACCAATATGTCGATAAATTAAATGGTGGTGTTGCCATCATGGCACTGAAAGATGATGCCGGAAATGGTGCCTTAAATCTTACTGAGGTAAGCGGGGTGTACAGCTACCATTTAGAAGTAAATCGCAACTTCACTCTGCTTAGTGGTTTTCAAGCCACCTTCCGTCAACGGACGTTGGATTGGAATCAATTTACCTTCCCCGATATGATTGATCCTTTTTATGGATTTGTCTTACCGACGAGCGAAGTAGCTCCAGGCAACAACTACAACAATCACCTTGACCTTAGTTTTGGTATGCTCGGATTTACAGAGCGCTGGTACATAGGAGTTGTAGGTCATCACCTCACTGAGCCAAACGAAGCTTTTTTAAGTCAAAGTCGTCTTCCTTTAAAATTGACCGCACACGCCGGTGCAAATATTCCTTTGGGCAGAAAACGTTTACACAATAGTCTTCAGTCGTACATCGTTCCTAATGTGGTGTATCAACAACAAGGTGCTGCTTCACAACTCACTGCAGGTGTTAGTTTTGCCCGTGGACCGTTGGCGGGTGGTTTAGCCCTTCGTCAAGGAAGTTTCAATCCAGATGCTGTGATCTTCATTTTGGGGATTACGCCTCCTGATTTGCCATGGACTTTCGGTTACAGCTATGACTATACCATAAGTGACTTAACCAACACCCTGGGTGGCGCACACGAAGTAAGTATGGGGTATAAATTCCCTTGCCGTTCGCGCCGCAGCAAACTCAAAGCACTCAAGTGCCCTAAATTCTAAGAAGCCTAACAACTGTTTATTATATGAATAAGTTTATCCAGTTTTCAATTGCCACTATCTCAGCTGCGCTTCTCGCCAGTTGCGCGGGTCCTGAATCTAATTCTACGGGCTGGGCAATCAATAACAAAAACAACGGTGGATTTCAAGCGAATCTAAAGTATCAAGGACAAGAAACAGGACCAGGTCTTGTATTCGTTGAAGGTGGTACGTTTATGATGGGTCAAGTCGAAGAAGACTTTATCAAGGATTGGAACAATGTTCCACGTCGCGTAACTGTGAGTTCGTTCTACATGGATGAAAATGAGGTTACCAATCTCGATTATCGCGAATACCTCTACTGGTTGCGTCGTGTTTACGATTACGACTACTACCCAGAAATTTACCGTTCTGCCCTTCCAGACACATTGGTATGGAGAGATAAATTAGCATACAACGATAATTTCGTAGAAAACTACCTTCGTCACCCTGCATACAATTACTACCCTGTGGTAGGTGTAAATTGGTTGCAAGCCCAGCGCTATTGTTCATGGAGAACAGATCGTGTCAACGAAGCGATCTTAATCCAGGAAGGTATTCTTAGAGAATTACCGGAACAAATGGATGCGGACCACTTCAATACTGAAGTATATCTCTATAAGCAGGAGTATGTGGCTCAGAACAAAAAAGGTCTGAAAGATCTTAACCCTAACTCTGCTTTCGGAAAAGAAGGTCGTCCAGCACGTATTGAAGACGGGATCGTTCTTCCAAAGTATCGTCTCCCGACCGAAGCAGAATGGGAGTATGCCGCATATGCAGATGGAGGTAAGCGTATCTACAACCGTGTAGCTGACAAAAACAAATACACTTGGAATGGTAGCGCAACGCGTAACCCAGAGAAACAAGACCGTGGAGATATCCTCGCCAACTATAAAAGGGGTCGTGGAGATAATATGGGTACATCAGGCTGGTTGAATGACCAAGCAGACGTCACCATGCAGGTTCGTTTCTACCCTCCAAACGACTTTGGTCTTTATGATATGGCTGGTAATGTTGCCGAATGGGTTTTAGACATCTACCGCCCTGTGAGCTCTTACGACGTAACTGATTTCCGTGCCTTCCGTGGTAATGAATTCAAAACGTACGATAAAAACTACCAAGACATTGGGTCTTTAGAGGTTTTACAAGATACGCAAAAAGAAGTTCGTAACGGTGACACTGTTATCGTTCGTCTACCGGGACAACTTCCCGTGCGTTCAGTTACTGTAGAAGAAAATGTAAAACGTCGTAACTACCAAAAAGGAGATTACCGCGATTACGTCGATGGTGATAATGAAAGTTCAATGAACTATGAAAACCCTGTAGAAGAGGGTGAAGCGGCCATGTACGATTATGGCAATAAAACGCTCATTGGCAACACTACTCGCGTTTACAAAGGCGGTAGCTGGAAAGACCGTGCATACTGGTTAAGCCCAGGTACGCGTCGTTACCTTGAAGAAGACCAGAGCACGGATTACATCGGTTTCCGTTGTGCTATGGATCGCGTTGGTTTCCAAAACGAAAGTAGTGGCAGAACAAAACGCCCGGCAAAAGTAAAACGTCATAACTTCAAACGTTACAAAATGTAATTTGGATTACGTTAAGAATTTTAAAGCCCCACCTTCGAGTGGGGCTTTTTTGTACCCTAACTTTCCGTAACAGAACAACCTTATACTATGCGAGTATTTGAAGCTTTTCTTTCCTGTGGCAGCGTATGCACCGATACACGATCTATTGTGCCCGGAAGTGTATTCTTTGCACTTAAAGGTGCCTCGTTCAATGGAAACACTTTTGCACTACAAGCACTCGAGGCAGGCGCCACTTTCGCTGTTGTAGACGAAAACGTAGGTGACGATGAACGCCTGATTAAAGTAAGTGACGTGCTCACCGCACTGCAACAATGTGCGCTTGAATACCGACGTCATTTGAACATACCAACGATCGGACTAACAGGCAGTAATGGCAAGACCACCACAAAAGAATTGTTCCTTGCCGTACTTCGAACGAAGTATGCTGTCCATGCTACAAAAGGCAACTTCAACAACCATATTGGTGTACCGCTAACGATACTCAACGCTCCAAAAGAAACAGAGATCCTCATCGTTGAGATGGGCGCCAATCATCAAAAAGAAATTGGAGAACTGGCGTCTATTACTGAGCCCACTTTAGGATATATTACCAATTACGGAAAGGCGCACCTAGATGGATTTGGCGGTGTAGAGGGAATAATAAAAGGTAAAAGCGAACTGTATGATTTCATCGCACAGACTGCAGAAGGCATCGCCTTAGTGAATGCGGACGATGCGATCCAACTAGAAAAAAGTACAGCTTGTCGTCGAACCACCTTTGGAAAAACCAAAGCGCAATTTACCTACGCCTCAGCCGAGAAAGATGAATTTGCAGGTATCCTGTTTTCAACAGCTGCGGCATCCTATACTATTCAAAGTAACCTAAGTGGTTCGTTCAATTGTACGAATCTGGCAGCAGCAGTAGCAGTGGGACGACACTTTGATGTCCCCGCTCTTTCCATCGTGCAGGCTTTGAACGACTATGTGCCTACTATGAATAGAGTTGAATGGCGAAAAACGGCCTCGAATCGGGTTTTATTGGATGCCTACAATGCGAACCCTACGAGCATGTCACTCTCCATTGAAAATTTTGCTAAATGGCATAAGGACGGCTGGTTGGTACTGGGTGATATGTTTGAGCTAGGTAAAGAAAGCGCAATAGAACACCAAGCTATAGTGGAATTGGTACAACGGACAAACATGAAAGAGCGCTGCATCCTAGTAGGAAAACACTTTGGCAGTACCAGCTGGCAGGGTTTGCAATTCGCAACAACGAGAGAATTAGAAACGTATTGGATAGAAAACGGCGCCCCGAAGGACGCCGCTATTTTATTGAAAGGCTCACGAGGAATCGCGCTTGAGCAACTCCTTCCCTTACTTTAATTAAGAATTCTTAATCATATCGCGCGAGATCACGATGCGTTGTATCTCTGAAGTACCTTCATAAATCTGAGTGATTTTCGCATCGCGCATCAAACGCTCTACATGGTATTCTTTTACGAATCCATAACCACCGTGCACTTGAACGGCTTCTGTAGAGACCCACATTGCAGCTTCTGATGCAGCCAATTTTGCCATCGCACTCTCTTTATCATAGGCCATGCCCTGATCCTTCAACCAAGCGGCTTTATAAACCAACATTCTTGCCTGCTCAATCTTCATCTCCATATCCGCCAATTTGAAGGCTATGGCTTGATGTTCGTGAATAGGTTTTCCAAAAGTGGTACGTTCCTTCGAATAGCTCAATGCTAAATCAAGAGCACCTTGAGCAATACCTAGAGCTTGAGCTGCAATACCAATACGTCCACCACTTAAGGTTTTCATTGCAAATTTAAAGCCGAAGCCATCTTCACCAATTCTATTTTCTTTAGGCACCTTCACGTCGTTAAAGAGTAACGTGTGTGTATCTGATCCACGGATACCTAATTTATCTTCTTTTTTACCGACCACGAATCCTTCCATGCCCTTCTCTACAATCAAGACATTTATTCCACGGTGTCCTTTTTCACGATCCGTCTGCGCAATAACCAAAGCGATTTCACACGTACCGCCATTAGTGATCCAGTTCTTCGTTCCATTTAACAAATAATGATCACCCATGTCTACAGCCGTAGTCGCCTGCGAGGTTGCATCCGAACCTGCTTCCGGTTCGCTCAAACAGAAAGAACCAATGATTTCACCTGAGGCAAGGCGTGTTAAATATTTAGCCTTTTGCTCAGCTGACCCGAAGGTTTCAAGCCCCCAACAAACCAAACTATTATTCACACTCACTACAACAGACGCCGAGGCATCTATCTTCGACAATTCCTCCATGGCAAGAACATAGCTTAGAGTATCCATTCCGGAGCCACCATTCTCAGGTGATACCATCATGCCCATGAAGCCTAATTCGCCAAGTTTCTTAATTTGTTCTGCAGGGAATTCCTGCTTTTCATCTCTTTCAATGACTCCGGGTAACAGCTCGGTTTGCGCAAAATCGCGCGCTGCATCTCGAATCATCAAATGCTCCTCTGATAGGTTGAAGTTCATCGATTTTTCTCTTTATTATTGGGTACTGCAAATGTACAACGCACACTTCAATGTTTTAGGCTTAATGAGCGGAACCTCACTAGATGGGATGGATGCCGCAGTGGTCCAATTTTCAAAGGACCCTGAAATAGAATGGAAACTATTGTATTTCAAGTGTATACCCTACCCCGATTCCCTAAGGATAAGCATCGAAGCAGCGTACGAAAACGCCCATCTAAGCGCAGCTGCATCGACCGCCTTTGCAGCATGGACCACGGAAATCGTTCGCGCTATTCAAAACGATTTTGACGGTACCATTGATTTAGTTGCTAGCCACGGCCAAACTATTTTTCACAAACCCGATCAGAAACTTACCTTTCAAGCCGGCTGCCTGCCAGAAATTACGACAGCCACAGGACTTCCGCTGGTAACAAATTTCAGAGTTCAAGATGTATTACTAGGTGGTCAAGGTGCTCCGCTCGTTCCTTTTGGAGATCATAAACTATTTGGGACCTATGATGCGGCACTCAACTTAGGTGGTTTTGCCAACTGTAGTATCGGAGCGCCACTGCTCAGTAATGGGATTTCGGCGGCATTCGACATTTGCCCGCTCAATAGAGTTTTAAATGTCTTTGCTAATGAATTGGGCCACAAATACGATAAAGACGGAATATTCGCGCGTCAAGGTCGCATCAATCCGTGGGTTTTGGATCAATTAAACAGCCTTCCCTTTTACGATCTACCCGCACCCAAAAGTTTAGGCCAGGAATGGATCGATAACGCTTTCATTCAGTATGTTGATGTTCTCGCGCCGAAGGATGCTTTAGCCACTTGTGTGCAGCACATGGCAGATCAAATTAGCATGCATTTAAAAGGGAGGCGCACCTTAGTCACTGGTGGCGGGGCGTTTAATACGACACTCTTACAAGCAATAGAAGCGAACGGTGTAGCTATTGTGTTGCCTGAAAAAACCATTATCGAAGCAAAAGAAGCCATTGTCTTTGCCTTGCTCGGCTACGAGCGCTTCATGGGCAATGTAAATGTAATTGGCACCACTACCGGTAGCGGAATATGGCACAGTTCTGGCACTGTATTTCACCCCTAAAACGTACCTTTAGGGTCCCTTATTAACAGAGCAATAAATGAAAGAACAACTACGCGCCTTTGAAGAGCGCCCTGCAGAGGTGGTCTTCCACTGGCACGATGCTGAAACCGAAGCCAAAGGTTGGGTCGTGATCAATTCGCTTAGAGGCGGAGCAGCGGGTGGAGGCACAAGAATGCGTCCAGGACTTACAGAAAATGAAGTCCTTTCACTCGCAAAGACCATGGAAATCAAATTTACCGTAGCCGGTCCGGCCATTGGCGGAGCAAAAAGCGGTATCGATTTTGATCCAAATGACCCACGCAAAGAAGGTGTTTTAAAACGCTGGTATAAAGCAGTTTACCCACTACTCAAAAACTATTATGGTACCGGTGGTGATCTCAATGTGGATCAAAAAACTGAAGTTATCCCCATCACGAGCGAGCTGGGTATTTTACATCCACAAGAAGGTGTTCTTAACGGTCATTACCAGCCGGGCGACTTCGCAAAAGCACGCAAAATCAAACAACTTCAAATCGGCGTGAGTCTTTCTGTGGATGCAGAACGTCTGACCCCTTCAAAAGTCGGCACCTTTAAAGTTGGAGATTTAATCACAGGCTATGGCACCGCAATGAGCGTTGAACATTTCTACGCAATTTGGGGCGGAGATCTCACCCAAAAAAGAGTGATTATTCAAGGCTGGGGTAACGTTGCATCAGGCGCAGCCTACTACCTAAGTCAAATGGGTGCTAAAGTGGTTGGTATCATCGACAAAGTAGGAGGCCTCATAAATCCAGAAGGATTTTCTTTCAAAGAAATCACCCATCTTTTCAACGCTAAAGAAGGCAACGCATTGGCCGCGCCGGATATGCTTTCATTTGAAGAAGTGAACAAGCAGATCTGGTCAATGGGCGCTGAAGTTTTTATTCCTGCAGCAGCTTCACGACTCGTCGATAGAATGCAATTGGCTCAAATGCTCGATAACGGACTTGAAGTCATTTCCTCCGGAGCAAATGTTCCGTTTGCTGATCAAGAGATATTTTATGGTCCTATCGCAGAACTCGCGGACTCAAAATGTGCCGTAATTCCGGACTTTATTTCCAATTGTGGAATGGCGCGCGTTTTTGGCTACTTAATGCAAGAAGATGCCGTGGTTCAAGATGAAGCGATTTTTGAAGACGTTTCCAACACCATACATAACGCACTTCGCGACGTTTACGCTATTGATAATCAACCAAACCTTATTACATTTAAGGCATACAACAACGCTCTGAAACTGCTGATATAATGATCTACACCTTAATGCTGGTCGTATTTGTTCTAGGATACGCTGCTATTGCCTTTGAACACCAGTTAAAAATTGACAAAGCTGCCGCTGCCTTAGTTACGGGTGTAGTAACATGGACCCTATACGTACTCACTAGCCACCACGTGCATGAGGTCGAAAGTGAACTATTGCACCACCTCAGTGAGATCTCTTCAATTCTTTTCTTCTTGATTGGAGCCATGACCATCGTCGAATTGGTTGATGCACACGAAGGATTTTCTGTAATTACAGATAAAATTAAAACCACGAATAAGGTGAAGCTTATGTGGATCATTGGTATCCTGAGTTTCTTCTTTTCCGCTGCATTAGACAACCTTACTACATCCATTGTAATGGTGAGTTTACTGCGAAAACTCATCGCAGATCAAAAAGACAGATGGTTCTTTGCGGGTATGGTTGTAGTTGCCGCAAATGCAGGGGGAGCTTGGTCCCCGATAGGTGATGTTACGACAACGATGCTTTGGATCAAGGGACAGATTACCGCTGGCGCCGTAGTTACCGATTTAATTATCCCTTCACTCTTTACGCTTTTAGCGCCTTTAGCAATACTCACTTTCCGATTAAAAGGGAATGTAGAGCGTCCTCTAAAAGCAGAAACTTCAGAGCACTATACTGACCCAACGACACCTTTTGAACGCAATTTCGTATTCTTCGCAGGTGTTGCAGGACTTATTTTCGTTCCTATATTTAAAACCGTGACACACTTGCCGCCTTTCATGGGAATGATGCTTTCATTAGGTGTACTTTGGATCATCACAGACCGTATGCACCGCAGAAAGCCCGCAGATGTAAAACATCATTTGAGCCCCTTAGGTGTTTTGCAGAAAATCGACACTCCTTCAGTATTGTTTTTCTTGGGAATCCTCCTTGCCGTGGCATCGCTTCAAAGCATGGGCCAATTAGGCGATCTCGCCCTAGCCCTTGACAACAGCATAGGTACAGATACCGAAGGAGGTGTATTCATTGTGAGCATTATCATTGGTCTTTTATCTTCTATCGTGGATAACGTACCGCTCGTAGCCGCTGCAATGGGAATGTATGAGGTTACTGCTGATGGTCTCTTTATGCAAGACGGTGTCTTTTGGCAATTCCTAGCCTACTGCGCAGGAACCGGTGGTTCAGCCTTGATTATAGGTTCTGCGGCTGGTGTTGCAGTTATGGGATTAGAAAAAATACCTTTTGGCTGGTATTTGAAGAATATTTCGCTGCTTGCGCTCGTTGGATACTTTGCAGGGGCGGCTGTTTACATCCTAGAACGCACATTGTTCTAGTAGGTATTCATCTTGTTGATATTTCAAAAGCCCCCGCGTTGCGGGGGCTTTCTTTTTATGGATTTTTGAGTAAATCAGTCAAAACAAATGAGCACACTATTTCTACAAATTCAAACCGGTGCAGAGGCCGTCATAGCTGAAGAACCTACGGAAAAAACCATGTCAATTTTGGAGTTAATGACTTCAGGAGGGATTGGAGGGATTCTAATCATGACGTTCCTCGGTATACTGAGCATATTCGCGATATACATCTTTCTAGAACGTTTTGGCGCCATTCGCAATGCAAATAAGGTAGATCCAAATTTCATGAACAACATCAAAGATATGGTGCTCGATGGTAAGCTTGATGCAGCCCAAGCATTGTGTACTGCAGAAAGTACGCCTGTGGCTCGAATGATTGAAAAAGGAATTTCTAGAATAGGTAAGCCGCTTGGTGATATCACCCAGGCGATCGAAAACCAAGGAAAGTTGGAAGTTACCCGATTAGAAAAAGGACTTCCCATGCTCGCTACCATATCTGGCGGAGCACCGATGATTGGTTTCTTAGGGACTGTTATTGGTATGATATTAACGTTTAAGGAAATGGCCAACGCAGGCGGTCAAATCAAGCTCGATATGATGGCGGAAGGTATTTACACGGCCATGACGACCACCGTTGCTGGTCTTTTAGTGGGTATCATCGCCTACTTCGGTTACAACTTCCTAGTGACTCGTGTGGATCGCGTAGTCTACAAACTGGAGGACAGCGCAATGGCCTTTCTAGATTTATTGCACGAACCGGCCTAAAAAGAACGCTATGAATTTACGCAGTAGAAGCAAAGTTAGCGCCGAAGTCAACATGTCATCCATGACCGATTTGGTCTTCCTATTGCTCATTTTTTTCATTCTCGCCTCTACCCTAGTCACCTCAAGTGCACTTGATATTGTTTTGCCGAAAAGCGGTGCCCAAACCGTTAAGAAGAAAAACATCACACTCACGGTGAACGAGGCATTAGAATTTGACGTGAATGGAACCATTGTCGGATATGACCAGGTTGAACAACGCCTAATGGCTGAAGCCCGAAAATTAACTGATGGCGAGCAAGCAGTCGTGGTTTTACGCGCAGACCAAAGTATTCCTACGGGCGAAACGGTACGACTTTTGGACATAGGATATCGGAACAACTTAAAAATGATCATCGCAACTGATCCTAAATAGGCATGGCTTTTAACGAACAACGCAATAAAAACAAGGCAAAGGTTTGGACCGTAGTAGTCCACATCTTGCTTATGCTTTGGTTTGCGTTTTATGGCTTAACGTATCAAGACCCGCCTCCAGAGGAAGGAATTGCTATCAATTTTGGTTACGAAGAAACGGGAGCAGGGGAAAACACTCAAGCGGCGCCGACCATACCGCCACCAACGCCTACAACTCCAGTTGAAACACCTCCTGTTCAAGAAGAAGTGGTTACGCAGGATGTTGAAGATGCCCCTGTTATTGAATCCACCGATGACCCTAACACAACGAAACCAGAGGAGGTTGTAGAGCAACCAAAGGAAGATACTGAAAAACCTAAAGAAACCGCTCAGGAACCCGAACCTGATCCTCAGCCAACTGCAGAAGAATTAGAGCGTCAACGCCAACAGGAACGGCTAAATCGCATGTTTAATACCACCCGCAACGGAACCGGTGAAGGTGAAGGAGAAACCACAGGCGGTGGTGATCAAGGAGATCCCGACGGCGATCCGTTAAGCCCGAACAGAACTGGAAACGGTGGAACTGGAGGGAATGGTAAATACTGGATGTCTGGTACGCCTGTTAACCTACCTGAGCCTGAAACGGGCTGTAATTATGAAGGTGTAGTCGTCATTAAAATTGCGGTCACAGAATCTGGCAGCGTTTACGAAGCGGAGCTCGCTCCTAACAATCAAATACCTGCTTCACTGCCTAAATCCAACTTTGGTTCCAATACCTGTCTGGTAAATAAAGCAAAAGTCGCCGCGCGTAATTCTAAATGGAGTGCGGACGCAGGGAACAGTCGTCGTGTTGGATTTATCGTTTATCGTTTCGAATTGCAATGACCTACGAGCAAACCGTTCAATGGCTGTTCGATGCCCTCCCTAATTTTCAGAAAGACGGTGGAACAAAAAACTATAAAATTGGCCTAGAAGGTCCAATGACCCTTTGGGAGGAATTGAGCTTTCCTGGCAAAACAATACCAACCATTCACATCGCAGGCACCAACGGAAAGGGCTCCACTGCTCATCTGATCGCCTCAGGTATGAAAGAGATGGGACTTCGGGTGGGTGTGTTCTCCTCCCCGCACCTTTTTGACTTTAGAGAACGTGCTAAGATTGGCACTGCGCTGGTCCCGAAAGACTATGTGTGCCAATTCATTGAATCTAATAAAGACTTTTTCACGGCGGGTGGGTTCAGCTTCTTTGAGCTCACGACCATGCTTGCTTTGTCTTGGTTTGAGCAGGAGGCTGTGGATTGGATTGTTTTAGAAACCGGTATGGGAGGGAGATTAGATGCCACAAACATTTGTCTTCCAGAATTGACTGTAATCACGAACATCGGACTGGATCATACCCAATGGCTCGGCACGACTCTAGGTGCTATTGCTGCAGAAAAAGCGGGCATCATGAAAGAAGGTGTACCCGTAATTATTGGTGAAAAACATCCAGATACAAAAGAGGTGTTTACAAAACATGCGCGCACTAAAAACGCACCTCTTTTCTGGAGCGCACCCTTCGATATAGCCACCGACTTAAGGGGCAACTATCAGGTTTTCAACAGCAATACCGCCGCCACAGCGCTCTCATTATTATTTCCTGAAGAGCGTGCGCTTTGGGAATTAGGGTTCTCGCGAGTTACTCAGAATACCGGACTACAGGGTCGATGGCAGCATATAGGCTCCAACCCAAAAATCATTTGCGATACAGGTCATAACGAACATGCACTGAAGTACATTATTAGGCAAGCACACGAAGAATCAAAACACGTGCATTGGGTATTAGGAATGGCCGCAGATAAAGAACATGCCAAAACCTTGAACCTATTTCCGAAAACGGATTCATTTTACTGGAGCTCTTCTCACAGTCCTCGTACGATTGACGCAGCAGCACTGGCTGAAATAGCAATGGGCAGTGGTTATCACGGATCTGTACATTCTAGCGTTGAAGAAGCATTAAACACAGCCATAAAACATGCAAAAGAAGATGACCTTATCTTTGTAGGTGGAAGCACTTTTGTAGTAGCAGACTTAAACATATGAGAACACTTATTTTCACTTTTCTAGGACTCATTCCAATCCTTTCTTACGGTCAAGCAGAGGAATTGAAACAACGTACCGCATTATTTCTTGAGGAGCAATCCGAGACTTTTAAAGTTAAAGAGCTGAATGGGAACGAACCCGATTACGGCGTTTTACCGGAAACTCAATTCATCCACCATTCCTATTTCCAACTCAAACAATTAGAACGCGAAGTAAATGAACTTGGCAACAGTGTGAAGCCAAAATACCATTTAAGCACCTATGCATTCGAGGACGAGGAAGAATTGAAATACGCCCTAAAGTTCTGGTTCAAAGAATTTGTCGGTGGAAAAAGAATCACGCCAGGTCGTGACTACCGCACGGTCGACCACATCTCTCCTGGGATCATCATCATTGAAAAAAATTACATTGCAATTCTTACTTTAAGTTGTTACAGCACCGATATCGAGGAATTCAGAGACTGGCGCGGTAGTATGCTGGGTGTCTTTGGGAGCCCCAATGCGATGGTCGTTGAATTAGGCTGTAATGGCCCTATTGAGTGGACGAAAAACGCACCCGACCCGAAGGATCCAAGCTGGAGACGCTAAGTCCTCGATCTCTTCGCACGATCTTTTCCCGCGGACGATCGCCCTTGTACAGCATCAAAATTTTGACTGTATTCCTTACGATCCGGATTCAGAAGGACTAAACCCGCGACGATATGATGCATTACTACCGCTTCTTCTCCGTCTAAATCCGCCAGCGTTCTCGATAGCGCCAACCAGCTCCGCCTCACTCTATTAGATACGTTATGTTTGGCTGCCATTCTATAAAAGGCACGCCAGTCACTTTTAGTCATCAAAGAATACGCCTCTAATTCATTTAAAGTTAATTGGGCGTTTTGCTTGCCCTGTCGTTTCATCTGGATGCTCCACGCACCCCAAACACGCTGGTAAATAGCTTCAGAACGTTCGATGGCCTCTTCTTCCTGCCAACTCATAGATGGCACGAACATATGGATATCGAAGCGTTCCATCAGCGCACCGCTAAGCATCCCCTGATAACCTGATAAGGAAGCGGCAGTACAATTGCACGCTCGATCATGGTGTCCGAAATTACCGCAATGGCAAGGATTCATTATTGCTATTAATTGATGTACGTAATCGTTCATGGGTTGGAGTAGCATGTCCCGAATGCGTCCGCTGGTGCTGTGCAATTCATCTACTAGATAAACGCCGCCCAGTGTGGCTAGAACATCCCCGAGCACTTTAGGTATTGCGATGGGAGGATCAAAAGGAATTCTACTGTTACGAAATTGCTGCACCACCTTTAAAGTCATATCGGGCAAAGAGCCGAATAACTGACGCTTAGTTAAGGGTGGACTGCGTTTCAAAAAAGGACGTAGATCTTGAAATACGGAAGATTGTTCTTCGCTTGTTCCAGAAGAATGAATGCCTTTTAACCATGGTATATCACAAGGCGTAATAGGAGGCAATATTGAAGGCAAACGATCACAAAGCATCGTTTTCCCCACGCCCGGAGGCCCAACGATCAAAGCATGATGGCCGCCTGCGGCAGCTACTTCCAGCGCCCGCTTTAGCGGGCGCTGGCCGGCCACCTCTGAAAAACAACCAAAGGCAGCACGCTGTTGACTCCACTTTGCTAACTGAGGTTGAGGTGGCCGGAGCGCGGCCTTAGCCGCTGCTGGAAGCTGTCCGGTTTGAAAAAAGAAAACGGCTTCTTTCAAAGAACGGACCACGTACATTGCAGGATGTTGGCGCTCGTTTAGGTAGTTGTACTGCGTACTGCACGTGTTTAAAACAACGCCCTTTTTGCCCAATCTTTTTGCTAATTCAAGCAATTGATAAGGCTGTTCAATAGGAACAACACCACCATCTAAACCCAGAGTCCCCACAATGAGGTACTCTTCTAAACGATCCGTGGGGAACTGCCCACTTGCGGCCAAAACACCCAAAGCAATAGGCAATTCAAGCAGCGTACCAAATTTTCGCGTCGTCGTAGGCGCGAGATTAATAGTGATGCGCTGTCCTGGCCAGTGAAACTGGGTGTTTTTAATAGCCGTATAGATCCGTTGTTTGCTCTCCTTTAAAGCGGTATCGGCAAGACCAACAATGAAATATTTAATTCCACGAGTGATACTGACCTCAACAGTTATGGGAGTTGCATCAAGAAACTGGACTAAGCCTGACTGAAGGGTTACAAGCATGATGAAGGTTTTGAAGTTGTTTCTCTTCAAATTGGACCTTCCTAGCGATTCTTCCAAATAATGTGAAAAAGTAGCACTTACCCACAATCAGAACATTGGCGTTAATGAGACCTCGAGCACTACCTCCTGCAAATACGTAAGCTACGCTTCGGTTTTATTTGCCAATTGACCACATGCTGCATCAATATCCTGTCCGCGCGAATGGCGAACCGTAGCGATGATGCGACGCTCCTCTAAAATACGTTTATAAAGATCGACCGCTGTTTGAGATGCTTGCGTATAGGGACCGTTATCTATGGGATTGTATTGAATGATGTTCACTTTTGTAGGAATGGCACCACAGAATTTTGCCAATGCGATAGCATCTTCCTCGGTATCGTTGATATCACGCCATATTACATATTCAAAAGTGACGCCGCGACCGGTCTTCGCATACCAATACTGCAAACTTTCGCGTAAATCCACTAGCGTTGTGCTTCGATGTGCTAAAGGCATCAATTTCGCGCGTTTCTCTTCTATCGCACTATGGAGTGAAATGGCAAGACCGAATCGGACACCGTCATCGGCCATTTTCTTGATCAATTTCGGCACCCCAATCGTGCTTAAAGTGATACGTTTTGGAGACATACCCAGCCCTTTTGGATCGGTGATTTTATCAATGGCTGCGAGTACGTTATTATAGTTCAATAACGGCTCGCCCATCCCCATAAAAACAATATTAGTCAATGACCTACCGAAGTGTTCTTTGCCTTGACGGTCAATCACCACAACTTGATCGTAGATTTCATCAGGATCTAAATTTCGCATACGTTTCAACCCTGCTGTCGCACAGAACGTACAGTCTAAACTGCAACCGACCTGCGAGCTCACGCATGCCGTTATGCGCTTCTCTGTGGGGATCAATACGGATTCAACAAAGGCGCCATCGTGTAACTTCACCGCATTCTTAATGGTGCCGTCACTCGACTGTTGCATGACATCCACCTCCAACTGCTTGAATTCAAAATGGGCATTCAACAATTCGCGTGTGGCCTTGCTGAGATTCGTCATTTCTTCAAAGCTGTTGGCACTTTTTTGCCAAAGCCATTGATAAACCTGCTTCGCTCGAAAAGGTTTTTCACCGTGCAATTCAAAGAAGGCGATTATGCCCTCTTGACTCAGCGTACGAATGTCTTTTTTAATTTCTCCCACAAGGCAAAGATACGAGAGGCCAATTGGCTCACGGCATCGAATTACGGTAAATCGCGTTCTACTAAAAAACCCATCTTGCCTTGCTGATAATCGCGCATGGCCTCCATTATCTCCGTTTGATTTGTCATCACGAAAGGCCCATAGCTCTCTACCTTCTCATTGATGGGTGCCGCAGCGATAAAGAACACCTTCGTCTTTTCTGAAGGAGTAAACGTATACATACCTACATTTAGTTGGTACAACATATGCGCTTCAATCAAACCGTAACCCTCTAAATATCCGGCACCATCAAGTAAATACAATAAACCGTTTTCACCGGATTTTACTTCAAAGGTTGCCGCAACATCCGCCTCCATGGCACCGTGTGCGGCAGTGATGGGATATGAAGATTTCAACGGGCCTTCAGACGCGTTTACCACTGGGGTTCCGGAAGTAATCCTAAAATCAGGATGCCCCGCGACCTCCGGCATTTCGTCTTTTTGTAACGGCATGTATTTCGGCTCGTCCATTTTACGGGCGCTGGGCGTATTGATCCAAATTTGAATAATCTCTTGCATACCGCCGTCTTTAGCCAATTTTGCCGGCGGACGTTCGCTGTGAATGATACCCAGCCCAGCGTCCATCCATTGCACACCACCATCATCCACTACGCTATTATTCCCGCGACTGTCCCGATGATGCACACCACCCGACCACATAAATGTAACGGGAGAAAAGCCTCGGTGTGGATGCGGACCGACACCTGCATTCCAACGATCCGTTCCCGCAGGAATGCTACTCGCATGATGGTGTATCAATAAAAAGGGATCTATTTGATCTACACTTTGCGTAGGTAAAGGTTGTTTTAATGGGTGGTCACCCATCATCACATCATAGGCAGGTAAAGCGCGTACTACTGGCATGTTTTACTTTGTTTAGTTTAAGCAACACAGGAGATGATGCTTTGTGCGGTACCGTGGTGAAACGGACTATACAATTCCCAACAATTCCTCTAAATGTTCAATCTCGTAAGTAACTTTTTCGCTGTGTTTTATTCCCTTTGGGTTGAAAAAAACCTGATCAATTCCTTGCTCGCGGGCGCCGACGCAATCCGCGATGAGGTTGTCACCAATCATAAGACTCTCTTTACGTTCGGCGCCCGCAAGCTGCAGGGCACGACGGAATATCTTAGCATCGGGCTTATTTACGCCTACCTGATCACTACACAACAAGACATCAAAGAGCGGTTCCAGTCCACTTTCAGAGAACTTAATGTTTTGGCTTTCATGGAAGCCGTTGGTAATGATGTGCATCTTATAGCCACGTCCTTTGAGCGTTTCAAGTACATGTCGCGCACCGTCAATCAAATGATTTTGATAAGGCGTTTCATCGATGTAACGTGTTTCGAGCCTCCAAGCCACATCGTTAGCTTCTGTACCGAAATGTGCGAAGGTTTCCTGAAAACGCGACTCGCGTAGGCCTTGTTTGGTGATTTTACCTTGACGGTACAAATCCCATTTTAAATCATTGATGACAATGTACTTCTGAAAGAATAATTCAAAGGAAGGTATCCCGAGCGCTTGCAAGCCTAAATCATTAAAGAGATTGCGAAGAGACATCTCGGAATTCTTTTCAAAATCCCATAGGGTATGATCCCAATCAAAAAATAAATGCTTGTACCTCACGATTGTGTTGTTTTAGGTTTCATCCATTTTGACCACCACGGCAAGCGGTTATCCACATGGAAATAAAAAGGTTCATCTATCGCACCAAACCCTTGATAGAATCGTGCAAGTCCTGGAATACTGCTTCCTTCAAAATCTATGCAATGGTCTAATCCTGCCTTTGATTGTATCATTTGATCTATAAGCAAGGTTGGAGCCCCTGCTGCTTTTCCATCAGAAGAACTCGCATTTAGTAATAAGGTAGAACGTCCTTGCCACTGCACCCAAAACTGGCCTGCGACTAAACTGTTACCTTCTCCATATGCGGCGAGTATCTGTCCGCGCTTTTGATACACGCAAAACTCCAACACTTTACCCAAGCTTTGCATATTTTCATCAGTGATATGCGTCCGCTCTTGTGTAGTATTTTGCCATAATCTGATCAAGTCTTGCACGGTAGGCCAATTCCCGAAATCTAATTTCGCCTTTTCGGCCTTTTTTAAATTTCGCTTTGTCTGCGCGTTGTAACCCGACCTCAAATTTTCATACGATGTGTCGGTCTTTAATACGAAGTTTGAGAACGTTTGACCTGTCCAGTGCGCAGGGCGCGGAACATCCGGAGAAATAAAAAACTCACCATACTGAACCTCAGCCATGGCACGTTCAATAAAGTCTTGGGTCCACTCTGCGCTTAACGGAATGGTGGCGAAAGGCCCCAGCGCCTGCGTACCGTAAGGACGGGTAGTAAAAGTAAACCCCTTTTTAACTCTAGGGAATACCGGTAAAACGGCTTCATAATCACCATAAACTACCGCAGTCCAGCCTGGAGCTACCCAATTCAAATACCAGCTAAAACCGTAAGGTTGGGGTTTATTACGTGCACCAATGCATCGATCCCATCGCTCAAAATCGATTTCGCTATGTTCTAAATACCTAAGGTTGAGCGGCATGGATAAATGATTTATAGGTTTCGGACCAGCCTTTCCACTGTGCTTCGTGTTCTGAGAAGGTTCTATTGTGCCACACTGAGATCAGCGTACCACCGACCTCCTTTACTCTCGGAATCCACTGCTTCATTTCTTCTGCCGCCTCCTTTGGATTCAAATGTGCATAAGTGATGTCCATAAAGGCAAAAGGTTTGATGAGCAGCGGTAATTCCGCCTCCATTTCCAAATCATAAAACGTGTAGGAACATGCCATGCTTGATCTAAAGCCTGGTGTATAGGTGTACCCCATACTGTGTTCTTCATTTACACCTAAATCCACTAAATTCCGGAAGGTTTGTGGGGTACGCATCCTTAAGTAGTGCTGGCGTGAGCGCGTCACTGGCCTTCTTAAAACTTCTTGGAGCTGAACGCGCTCGTTCTGGACCTTCTCCGCATCACTGTTCGAAGCGTAGCTGGGATGTATGCCCACAGTCGACCAATCCGCAATCTCTCGGAGCTTCACCGCAGCTTCGGTACTGTGCGGACTTACATTTCTATCATTTGGTCCAAAGGGCGCAAAAAGCATAAAATAAATGGCTTTAATCCCGTGCATCTTGTTCCAATTGCGCTGCTTTCGAAACGTATCATAAGGATCGCGTCGAAGATTAAAAAGCGTGGATAGGCGTTCCTTAAATTTGCCGAAAGAAGCATTGCGCAGGTCCTTTACTAGTGCTCCCATTGTGCGAAGGGCACCCTTGCCCTTATACGCAAAAAGATTGTCGATATCCACTGTAGTGAGGTAGTCGTAATTTTGGACCAATTCGAAATCGGGACCCAGTAAAAGTTTTCCCACTGCAAGTGCCCACTCTCCAACCAGCGGTCGCGTTAAAAACCCATTACTAAATGCGAAACTCTCTTTGGCAGGAAATCGTCCGTGTTCGTCAGGAATAAAGGGTAAATATTCTTCGTAGCGGGATACCAGGTAAAACGTTGCTGCCACGGGATCAAAAGGGAGGTCCCCAATCTGACGTTGGCAAAAGACAGGCATTCCTTGCCAATCTGAAGTGTAGAATTCTTGATCTGAAATCTCGTGCTCCCACAGTAATCCGTGCGGACTAATATTAAATGCGTCTTGACGCATCTCAGGCGAGTAATTCACTTTAATCCCTTCAGCTTGCGTAAAGGCTTCTTCAGAGGTATAGATGACCAAATCAAGCCGCATGGCATTTTTAAAAAACACCTTAGCCGCCCATTTAAACCTAGGCGTGAGCTGTGGAGTATAAAGGGCTATTACGGCATCCATTGACCGCCGTTTATATGAAGGGTTTGTCCCGTTGTATATTCGCTTTCTATCAAATACCGTATGGCCGCAACAATCTGCTCAGGCCGACCAAACTGGTCTTGAGGAATACCATTTCTGATGTCGTCTAAAATAGGTTGCGGCACATCATTTAACATGCCTGCATCCATATATCCGTAGGCAATGGTGTTCGCCGTAATCCCCTTAGTTGATACATCTAATGCGACGCCGCGCATGTAACCTTCAAGTGCACTTTTTGATGCGGCATAGGCACTGGTGCCAAAAGCAGGTTTGTGCGCAACAACGGAGCTCACAGAAATGACTCTACCATAGCCTTTCTCTCGCATGCCTTGAAGAGCCAATTGCGTGCAGCGAACTGCACTGTAAAAATTAACTTCCATCAAACGATGCAATTCGTCAGCAGTAAGCTTCCAGGAGGCAGCCGCGTGAGAAATACCCGCATTATTTATTAATACATCCACACCACCAAAAGTTTCAGCCCAAGCAAAGAGGGCCTCCACATCCGCTTGCTGCGTAAGATCCGCACTGAAGACCTCCGCCTGTATCTCGTTTTTTTCACAAAACGACCTAAGGGCATCTGCTGCCCGAGTGGTTAACAGTAATCGGTACGGTTCAGCAGCCAATAAAGCAGCAATGGCTCTTGCTATACCGCCGCCACCGCCTGTTAATAGAATATTTTTCATGAGCCTTGTGGCGTATACATAGTTGTTCCATTCTCTTTATAAGCATCCAGTAAAACCCTTTTAAAGGCCTTAGCATCTGCCAGCAAAGCCGGAGCTTCACCAACAGTAACACGAGTAAGGGCACCTTTTGTTTCAAGTAAAGGTATGAGACCGTCGCATTTACGAAGCGCACTCACTTCCGGATTGTGGCATTTTGTTACTACCGTAACGTTTCTGCCGTCTTTCAATTGTATCGGAAAAGTCTTACTGCGCTCTAAATAGATAGGAAATGAAAACGACTTCCATCCAATCGCATCTTCAACTGCGTGTAAACTGGTTCCGCTATTGATAAGTGTAGTGCCTATGTAGAGCAACTGCCCGCCGCTATCTAAATGTTTCATCCATGGACTTTGTTGTCCGTAAGGTGTTCCATCCGTATGGTGCCCTTGCACATACATCACGGCATCCGGTCCAGCAACAGCAACAGGCTCTAACGGATGGGCACTGCGTTCAGTGGCGACCTGCGTTCGAAAGTACTCCGTTATTGCACCCATTTTGCTTGGGGTCTCGACTACGTTAAACACCTCTTGTGGATGCATCGCTTGAAGTGTCGTTACTGGACTGGTAGGCATGAGTAGATTAGCATTAGGACCGATGACTTCACGCAATGCATCAATCACAGTTTTGGGCCCTCCTTCGAGGTAACCTATGGCGCTCATCGAACTGTGTACTAATAGATCTGCCCCCTCTTGCACCCCCGCTGCGCGCAATGAATCGACCAAACGCTCCTTTGTCCAGGTTTCACCTGAATCTTTCTTATTCATAAGTGCCTTTCGCACCTGTGATTTTTTACGACGGCGGTTCCAAGCTAACACGGCCGACGGAACTAAGGACCTTAAAATATCTTTAGCGCTCATTGGACCAATTTAATTCATTCATTAAACTATCTACCATGTATTTAGTCGCCCAATTAGGTAAACCAAACGACTCATACCTACCCCACAAGGGGAAAGAACCTTGTAAAGCACCTCCTACATCGAGCGCGGTGCGCGCACCGTTAGTAGCAATAACCGAAAGTAAAACATTCATACTGCCTCGTGCTTCTTCCGCCCAGAAAGCCTTTGTATCGGCTCGAGCAATTTTATGCCAAAGGATGGCCAGCTGAGCACCACCCGTGGGTATAAAGGCTTCCGATCCCTGCCATTGCTTATCGTATCTCCCGTGCAATAGTCCGCGTTCTACAAATTTCTGCGCAAGCGTTTCTGCTCCACCTATGGCAGCATTCGTGTACTTCTCGTCGCGCAATAAATTACCGGCATCAAACAATCCGTCGAGTGTATAAGCGATGGTATGAATGATCGGCTTGTGGTTTTTATGTTCGGTATTATCGCAATTGGCCAGCCAAAAGTTATCCTGTTGCTGCGTCAATACCCAATCTAAATGCAATCGAGCCTTTGCTTCCCAAGCGTCTTTATCCGCCTCAAAGTGTTGCGACCATTCTAAAACAGGAGCTACCACGTAGGTTCCATATACGCGTACCGCACCCATGAAATCATTTGAAGAAAATTTACCTTCAGCGTCTAATTGGTTCCACACCCAAACGATTGCTCGGTGCGCCGCCTCTTTATACACTTCTTCTCCAGTACACAGATACAGCGCCTTCATTCCACGAAGAATTTGCCCAGTATTGAACACTACAGAATCTCTTTTTTGGTGCACGTAACCACCCGGCCAACCGCCGTCTGCATGTTGTATTTCCAGAAGCCATTTTCCCGCTTCCAATGCCGCAGATCTTGCATTTCCTGCCCACGGACCTTCTTCATTTTGTGCATAACGCAAGAGCGTCGGAATGATATACCCTGTCGTTTCCGGATAAGATGATGTCCAACCGCTGTGGTGGTAATACGTACCTGAACCGCTGTCTGAACCTGTTGAAATACTATGAATTAACCAACGTACACCGTGATGCAATGATTTTTCAATGGCGCCACTGTGGTGGTGCCTGCGGTACGATTTTAAGTACAGGAGTTTGTTCCACTCCGCAAAAAAATAACGCCAATGGTCGTACTTCTTAAAAAATGCAGCCCATCGCTGACTGTAGGCCAATGCTCCCATTACAATAATCCCTGATCCGAAAAGCTAAAGTAGCCACTACTGGCCACAATTAGGTGGTCTAACAACTTGATATCTAAAGTATCTGACGCCGTACTCAATTTTCGTGTCATTCGCTTATCATTTTCACTGGGCTGTAAAGACCCACTCGGGTGATTGTGGGCTACAATAATTGCAGTAGCATTCCAATGTAAAGCCCGTTTTAGAATTAATCGTACATCCGTTACGGTACCCGTTAATCCTCCCTTAAACAGCTGGTGGCGCGCCAATGGCGCATGTGCTCGATTTAAATACAAAACGTGAAACTCTTCGTGCGCTGGAAATCGCAAGGCCTTGAAATGTTGATACGCATCTGCACTTTTTCGAATCACCTCTTTCAACGGCTTTGGAGTGCTCCAAGCCTGGTGTAAGGCAAGAACAGCCATAATCTGTTTTGCTTTTTTCGGTCCAATTCCTTTTATCTCCCTTAATGCATCTTCATCCACCTGCAGTATCCTGTTAAAATCCAGGAAGTATTCATTTAATGCAGATTCTAACTCATCAACACCTTGAAATTGGGCACCAGCGTTCAAGATATAGCTCAAGAGCTTTGCCTGCGACCAATGTCGCGAAGCTTCAAAAAAAGATTGTTTTTCCATGACTGTACTATTTTCATTAACGGAGTCTTAATAAGCTAAGAGAGACCGGAGAATTATCCTATTTTTATCGTGTGAAGATTGCAATACTAGGATCAAGAGGGATTCCAAACCGATACGGAGGCTTTGAAGAAATGGCCGCTCAAACCGCGCCATTATGGGTAAAAGCCGGACACGAGGTGGTGGTCTACGCTGTTGGCAATCATCCGGATAAAATTTCTGAATTGAACGGTGTGGCGATTCGCCATATTTTCAATCCCGAAAAACGCCTTGGCCTTTCAGGACAATTCATCTATGATTTCCTTTGTATCCTTGACGCGAGAACTAAGAATTTCGACGTGATTCTGCAACTGGGTTACACCACGAGTGGCATCTGGTCCTTTCTCTGGCCGAAGCATAAAACGGTTACGAATATGGACGGTTTAGAGCACCAAAGGGCCAAATACGCGGGACCACTCTCTTCCTTCCTAAAATGGAGCGAGCGACGGGCTGCGAAACGCTCAAAACTTTTAATTGCTGACAATCCGGAGATTGCTAACTACCTCAGCAAATACAATGTACCCATTTCCACTATCGCTTACGGTAGTGAAATCGTAGAGGAATCTATAGACGCCAAAGATCTTTTGCAACGTCACCAACTACCGACCGATAATTTCCACCTCCACATTGGGCGCATACAACCCGATAACCACGTATTTGAAATTCTGGATGCTGCAGTAAACAGCGGAGAAACCCTGGTTACTGTTGGCGATTACACTACCCGCTATGGTAGAAAGCTTAAAGCCACTTTTCCCGAACCGAACATCATTTACGCCGGTACCATTTACGATAAAACCATCCTTAACGCCCTGCGCACGCGCGCAACGTTTTATCTACACGGCCACAGTGTAGGCGGCACTAATCCTGCATTATTAGAAGCTATGGGTTCAGGATCCATGGTACTGGCACATGAGAATCCTTTTAACGCCAGCGTGCTTGGGGGTTTAGGCGCTTTATGGAAAGACGAAGCAGCATTAACACAACTACTTACCCAACGTCCCTCCATGAAGATCCGCTCGGAGCAAGCCCGTCTTTCTCGTGAACGCATAGCGGCACACTTTAATTGGGAAGATGTAGCCGAGAACTATCTACAATCCTTTACTAGCCTGAAATAAAAGGCCCCACAGTTTGCACTGCAGGGCCTTTATTGAGTTTTCTGATCTGCATTAGATGATCAACATTGCATCTCCGAAAGCAAGGAAACGGTATTTTTCCTTAATGGCTTCGTTGATCGCATGCATGGCCAAATCATGACCCAACATCGCACTGTTCATCATCAATAAAGTAGAGCCTGGAGGATGGAAATTTGTCACCATCGCATCAGGTACTTGTACCTCATAAGGTGGGAATATAAATTTATTGGTCCAACCTTCACTTCCGGTCACACGTCCACCCGTAGTTAAAGAACTCTCGATGGTTCGTACGGTGGTCGTACCAATAGCACATACTCTTCGCTTTTCAGCTAATGCCGTGTTAATAGTATCCGCGGTGCCTTGCGGCAAGAAATATTGTTCACTATCCATTTTGTGTTTGCTCAAGTCTTCCACCTCAACTGGGCGAAAAGTCCCTAAACCCACATGGTGCGTTAGCTCCGGTAAGTGAACCCCTTTGATTTCTAAGCGTTTCATAAGATGCTTTGAGAAATGCAATCCAGCTACCGGCGCTGCAACTGCACCTTCAACCTTCGCAAAAATGGTCTGGTAACGTTCGCTATCTTCTTCTGTCGGCTCGCGATCGATGTACTTTGGTAATGGGGTCTCACCCATTTCCTTCAACTTCGCACGAAACTCCTCATAACTTCCGTCAAAAAGGAATCGTAACGTTCTTCCACGTGAGGTAGTATTATCAATAACCTCAGCAACGAGAGAATCATCTTCTCCGAAATACAACTTGTTACCAATTCTAATTTTACGTGCAGGATCAACCAGTACGTCCCATAAACGGCTTTCAGAATTCAACTCTCGCAGTAGGAAGACTTCGATGCGCGCACCAGTTTTTTCCTTATTTCCCCACATTCGTGCAGGAAATACTTTTGTGTTGTTGAGAACCATAACGTCACCATCGTCAAAATAATCGATGACTTCGTGGAAGTGCTTGTGTTCGATTTCACCAGTGTCTTTGTGCACTACCATTAAACGACTATCGTCGCGGTGAATCGTTGGTTCTTGCGCGATAAGCTCCTTTGGGAGATCATACGCGAAGTGTGAAAGTTTCATTTTCATAGCTTACGGGCTTTGAAAAATTAATATTAAGAGAACGGCGAAGATACAATTTCGAACCCCCCTTTGTCAAGTTTTATGAGAACCAATTGATTTTAAACAATGCAGTTCCGACATTTGTTAGACCTACTCGCCACATATGGATTGAACAGACGCATTCAAACACAATACTATGGGAGTTAATCTACACGAAAAATTGAGCGGTTTACGCTCAAAAAACACGACTTCAGTTCACCTAGATGTACTAGAAGGGTTTAAAACATTATTAAACGCTCCTACAGAGGGCGAGCGAATTTTAGCCAACCTGTTCGAATCTAATGGCGATCATGAAGTGTTGAATTTTGATGCTCTTGAGTCCGATAGAATTTACCACATAACAGATATCAAAAAGCTTTGTGTGGATTACCGTCTTCGGTTTTTAGATTCCAAGCGTTTCAACGGCACCTTCCCCGTTGAGGCTTTGGATGCCGTTAAGGAATTTGAAATCGTTCAGGGTCGCGAGATTAAGGGATTCAAAATGATTGCGCCTGCAGGCATGTTCAAATTGGCTGAGAAAGATAAAGACCCTTTACTTTTTGTTCCAATGGGCGGTGGATACCATTACTTGCTCGCAAAATGGGGCAATGACTTACACCCATTACGCAAAGCTTTAGTATACCCTTTTAGGGATTTCGAAAGTCTCATGAAAACTGTTTTTGGATTTTGCTTGGCTGTAGCCTTACTCTTTCCAGAAAGCCTAATTCGAGGACCTAAAGATACAGGCACCATCCTACATCTTCGCGTAATCTTCTTCTTCTGGATGGTCTTTTCTACGGGCGCAATGACTGCGCTTTACGGTTTTAGCAGAATGAAAAATTTCAATGCCAATCTGTGGAAAAGTAACTATCTAGACTAGCCCCTTAAAGCAGACTTAAAATACGCAGACCACTCTAACGGGTTCTTAGCTCCATCTGCAGCGAAGGACCCGATTTTTGTTCTACGCAGTGCGCTCAAATGGGCGCCAGAATGAAGCGCCTTGCCCAGGTCATGGGCTAAAGAGCGGATGTAAGTTCCCTTGCCGCAAACCACACGTAGCTTTAAGACATTATCTGCAAATGATACTATTTCTAGTTCATCAATATAAACCGTTCGTGGCTCCACGATCACTTCTTCGCCAGCACGCGCTTTTTCGTACATGCGCACACCACCTTGCTTGATCGCTGAAAATATTGGCGGATACTGTTGAATTTCTCCTTGGAACTGTGGAAGTATTTCCATTATCGCGGCGGTAGAAATATGATCCGTTGGAAAGGTGGCATCAATTTCACTTTCTAAGTCATACGAAGGTGTCGTACCACCAAAAGTGATTTCAGCAATATACTCCTTCTCTTGTCCCATAAAACTGGCTATCTCTTTGGTCTTTTTACCGACACAAATAATGAGCAAACCCGTGGCTAGCGGATCTAGCGTACCTGCATGTCCTACTTTAAGCTTTTTAAGGCCCAATTCTTTTTGAAGGGCAAACCGAATTTTCGCGACCGCCTGAAAGCTAGTCCACTCGAGCGGTTTGTCCACCAGTAGAACTTCCCCTGCCAATATTGATGCTCTAGTCAAAACTTAGACGAGTTGACTGATCAAGACAATGGCAGCCACTGCGAAACAGTAATAGGAGAAATATTTCAATTGGCTGCGCTTCACGAGTGCGACCATCCAATTGCATGCGACAATGCCACTCAGAAAAGCCGCGAGTAAACCAATAATCAAAACGGCACCGCTGACTTCTTCGCCCATGGTCTCCCCTGCGACAATATCTTTTGCATCTAAAAATGCTTTACCCAAGATTATGGGAAGCACCATTAGAAAAGAGAATCGTGCTGCCTTCGCACGGTCTATACCGAGCAGGACGGAAGTAGAGATGGTTGCCCCACTGCGAGAGATTCCCGGCAAGATGGCCACTGCTTGAGCCAACCCGATCACAAATGCATCGATTCCCTGGACACTTTTATGTGTTTCTTTCGCACGGTCTGCAAGAAAAAGCAATATTCCTGTTAAGGCTAACATTGCACCTATAAGCAGTAATTGTCCTTCAAATAAAGTACCAATCTGTTCTTCAAATATCAATCCAATGAACGCTGCGGGTAGCATTGAGATCAAAACGAAACTCACGAATTTTGTCTCCGCATTCCATTTAAATTTTAACACGCCCGAGATGAGCTCGGCAATGTCCTTCCTAAATACAACGATAGTGGATAGCGCGGTACCTGCATGCACAACAACATCAAACGTTAGGCTTTGCGCACCCGTCATCTCAAGACCAAAAAGTGCTTTACCGATTTCTAGATGTCCAGAAGAACTTACTGGTAAGAATTCCGTGAGGCCTTGTATGAGACCAAGAATTAAGGCTTGGATTGGCGTCATAGTATAAACTTAATCTTCCTTTTTCTTCATCATGATTGCTGCAATAGGCAACAATAGACCGATAAAAATGAACCAAGGCGCCACACCAATGCGCTGTGCACCAAAAATGGCTTCGTTGAATTCATCCGGCGCATCTGAACCACCGCCTAACATTAAGGCAAATCCAATAGCAAGCATAACTAATCCAGCGATAAGGACTAAATATTTTCTGCGGTCAAAAAGGAAAGTATCTTTATTTTCCATAGTTAATAGTATAATTCGTTCGTTCTTAATTTTAAATATTTTCGGATTGCAATAGCGGTAGATACCCCGGGTACTAGCAGCCCAATGCATAATAAGGCAGTAAATACTACCCACATAGTGTCTCTCTCGAAAAGTGCGAGGAGGGTTGGGAAATAATTATTCAGCGCCATACCTAAAGCGAGTAATAACCCCATACTCAATGCCGCACTAAGCAAACCTAAAACTAAACTGTTCAAAAGATACGGTCTTCTAATAAATCCTGAGGTGGCTCCTACCAACTGCATGGTCTTCAAAAGAAAACGTTTAGAATAAATGGTCAGACGAATGCTAGAATTGATCAGCGCGAGTGCCACCAACAACAATACTAAAACTGCACCGGCAAGAATCCAGCTAATTTTTTCAATGTTTTGATTTACAAGGGTAATGAGGTCCGGATCGTAGAGGACATCTTCAATGTACGGGTCCCGCAGTAGTTCTTGCCGCAGCGCCTCAAGATTACCCGAAGCAACAAAAGCGCCGTTTAAATGCAAGTCCACGGTATTAGATAGCGGATTGTATCCTAAGAATTCTACAAAATCCTCACCTAAATCTGCCTGAAGTGCTGTTGCAGCCTCTTCTTTTGTGACCAATTCTGCACTTTTCGCATAGTCCGCTAACTGCTGCGACTTCAACAATGTGCGTAACTCTTCTTCTGGAACGGATTCATCCAATACCAAGGTAAAAGTGAAGTTTTCACGCACGGCCTGAGCCAATGCTTTTGCAGAAAATACGAGGGAGCCCAAAACGCCAAGCACAAACAGGACGAGTGTCATGGAAACGACAACGGACAGGTACGACGATCGAACGCGCGAAGAAGTAAATTTTTGTTCTTTGGAACTCATTGCAGCGAAAATAGTAAATCTAGCGGCGCATTCACTAATTTCGCGCATGTTCAACACTTCTTTAACGCTATGGAGTACAACCACAACGAAATAGATAAAAAATGGCAGCAGATTTGGGCCGAAAACGGTACCTATCATGCTCCAAACTCGAGTGACCAACCCAAGTTTTATGTGTTGGACATGTTCCCCTACCCTTCAGGTGCGGGATTACACGTAGGACATCCGCTAGGATACATAGCCTCAGACATTTACGGCCGCTACAAAAAGCAAAAAGGATTTAATGTCTTGCACCCTATGGGGTATGACGCCTTCGGTCTTCCTGCAGAACAATACGCCATTCAGACCGGCCAACACCCAGAAAAAACTACTGCAATCAATACAGCCCGCTACCGCGAGCAATTGGACAACATTGGTTTTGGATTAGATTGGTCGCGTGAATTTAAAACGACCGATCCATCCTATTACAAGTGGACACAGTGGATTTTTATTCAACTTTTTGACGCTTGGTATGACCATGCTAGTGGAAAAAGTCGTCACATTGATTCCCTTATTCAACATTTAAACGAACACGGAACTAAGGGTCTTCAGGCGGCAGAAACCGAAGCACTCGTGCTATCCACAGAAGAGTGGAAAGGCTTGAACGAAACGGCCAAATCTGAGGTGCTTTTAAACTACCGTTTGGCCTACCGCAGCGAAAGTAATGTGAACTGGTGTCCAGCATTGGGAACCGTACTTGCCAATGATGAGGTAAAAGACGGTGTAAGTGAAAGAGGCGGCCATCCCGTCATTCAGAAAAAAATGATGCAGTGGTCCATGCGCATTACCGCATTTGCAGACCGACTTTTGGAAGGTCTGGACCGCATCGACTGGAGCAACGCACTGAAAGAAACACAGCGCAATTGGATCGGTAAATCTGTAGGGGCCGCGTTGTTCTTTGACATTCAGAACCACCCGGGACAGATTGAAGTATTCTCTACCCGTCCGGATACGCTCTTTGGGGCGACTTTTCTGACGCTAGCACCTGAGCACGAGTGGGTTGATGTTATTACGACGGCCGAGCGTAGCGAGGCCGTAGCAGCCTACAAAGAAAAGGCCGCATCGCGCAGTGAGCGCGATCGAATGGCAGACACAAAAACCATCAGCGGTTGTTTTACTGGTGCCTATGCACTTCACCCAATCACAAAAGCACCTGTGCCTATCTGGATTGGCGATTATGTATTAGCAAGCTATGGTACAGGCGCTGTAATGGCAGTGCCAGCGCACGACAGCAGAGACTATGCTTTCGCTAAGCACTTCGATCTTCCTATTTTGGAAGTAGTTGAAGGAGGAGATATAGCTACTGAGAGCTACGACGCGAAATCGGGTAACATGGTGAATTCAGGATTCCTCAACGGCATGGATTGCATGGACGCGAAGGAAAAAATGATTGAACATTTAGAGGAAATTGGCTACGGAAAAGGCGCCACCCAGTTCAAACTACGCGATGCAATCTTTGGTCGCCAACGCTATTGGGGAGAACCCATTCCTGTATATTATGAAAACGGAATTCCAAAAACATTACCTCTAGAAGACCTTCCATTAACATTACCAGCTGTAGACGCTTATCTACCAACTGACGATGGGGAACCGCCTCTAGCCCGAGCGGAAAATTGGACATACAAAGGATTTCCACTGGAAACCACCACCATGCCCGGCTGGGCAGGATCTTCATGGTACTTCTTGCGCTACATGGATGCGCACAATGACGCAGAATTTGCGGGCGAGTCAACTGTAGCATATTGGAACCAAGTAGATCTTTATGTGGGTGGTTCTGAACACGCCACTGGCCACCTCCTCTATTCAAGGTTCTGGACTAAAACGCTTTATGATTTAGGCCATATTAATTTTGACGAGCCCTTTAAAAAACTCATTAATCAAGGCATGATTCAAGGCATCAGTGCCTTTGTGCATCGCATTAATGGTACGAACACGTTTGTGAGTTCAGGCTTGAAAGACCAGTACGAAACGCATCCACTGCATGCGGATGTCAGTTTCTTACAAGGCGATGAATTAAATGTAGAAGCGTTTAGAAATTGGCGCGAAGAATACAAGAGTGCCGAATTCATTTTAGAAGAAGGTAAATACATCTGCAGCAGGGAAGTTGAAAAAATGTCCAAATCGAAATTCAACGTTACGAATCCAGACGACATTGTGGTAAAATATGGCGCCGATGTACTCCGCATGTATGAAATGTTCTTAGGGCCTATTGAACAAAGTAAACCTTGGAACACGCAAGGATTGAGCGGAGTTGCTGGATTCCAGCGTAAATTCTGGAAGCTCTTTCACATGGACGGCACCTTTGCTGTAAGCGATGCCCCTGCAGATAAAAAAGCGCTTAAAGCAGCTCATACCTGTATTAAAAAGGTAGGTGAGGATATTGAAAATTTCAGTTTCAATACTTCTGTGAGCGCTTTCATGATTGCTACGAATGAACTGACGGAGTTAAAGGCTAATAATCGCGAAATCCTTGAGCCTCTAGTTCGACTTATTGCACCGTTTGCGCCACATTTAGCAGAAGAACTTTGGGAGAAACTAAACGGCACAGGTTCTGTGACTCATTCGGCTTACCCTAATCATAATGAAAGTTATCTGATCGAAAGCAGCAAGAACTACCCGGTTTCCTTCAATGGAAAAGTACGTTTTCAATTAGAATTACCGCTGGACATGGCTAAAGAAGCTATTGAAAAAGTGGTTCTAGAAGATCCCCGTACTTTGGAACAGATAGGTGACAAGCAAGTACGCAAAATGATAGTCGTACCTGGACGAATTATCAATATCGTTATTGGGTAAGGGAATCCAATTCTTCTTTCAAACCCGTCATGTAGGATTGATACGCCTCCATGCGATCGGCCGTAAGCGGCTTAGCATCGGGTAATTTTTGCTTGTACGGATCTACCTGCTTTCCGTTTACCCAAAATCGGTAACACACGTGCGGACCAGTAGCTAGGCCGGTAGAGCCCACGTACCCGATAACATCGCCTTGTTTCACTTTTACACCGTTTCTAATGCCCGGCTTAATTTTGCTCATGTGCAGATATTGCGTCGTGTACGTGCCGTTGTGGCGAACCTTGACGTAGTTTCCATTTGCAGATGTATACTGGGCGGCTATAATGACACCGTCTGCAGTAGTCATAATGGGCGTTCCAGTCGGAGCTGCATAATCTGTACCTAAATGTGCTTTCCAACGCTTTTGTACAGGATGAAATCGACGACCGGAATACCGCGAAGAAATACGTGTAAAATTTAGTGGTGCTCGAAGAAATGTTTTTCTTAAGCTTCGCCCTTCTTCATCGTAGTAGTCATGAAAACCTAATTCATTTTCATAAGGAAAGGAATAGAAATCATTTCCCATGTGGGTCAAATTAGCTGCGATAATATTTTTAAGTCCTACGTAAACTGTATCATCTACATACTCCTCGTCGTAAATCACTCTAAAAGCATCCCCTTTTTGAAGACGAAAAAAATCAATGGTCCAAGCATAGACCTCTACCAGGGACATGGCGAGTGCCTGCGTGCCGCCAGACCGCCCTACACTGAGATAAAGTGCATCATCGATGGTCCCTGAAATGGCCCTTCTGCGTACCTCGCGTTCTTTCTCTACCTTTTTTGCATAGATAGAATCTTGAAGCCCGATGATCCAATATTCATATTTACTTTCTGGATAAATGAAGAATGCCGGAAAAAGCGAACTGTCACCAGTAGCGAATTGGACTTCAATACCCGCGCGAATGCGACGAACATTAAAATCGTTCTCCACTGCTGCTGCGATTTTATATATCTGAGCCGTACCGATACCACGTTTACCCAAAAGTGCACCAAAACTCTCGCCAGATGCAATGGTATGCTTTTCGAAACGCAAAGTATCTGCAGGTAACGTGAGAACCACTTTAGGTTCTACTACTGCAGCAACTTCTTCCTGATTTTCCAGGACATTTACCTGTTCATTTTTCGAAGAAATGACCCAAATTATGAGCAATACAAAAAGTGCCGCTATCGCGATCCAGGCATTCTTTTTCAAATTCATTGAGCTCCTTCTATTTCTTGCAAAACGCTTTCTACCCAACTCTTACCCCATTCGGCCCGCTGGGACTCTGTCCATAATTCCGGATAAAAAATGCGACGCTGGAATCTCGGAGGTAGGTACTTCTGCCAATTCGTGCCGCCAGTAGCTGCAATATCAGTTGGCTTCTTCGATAAATAACGTACCGCCGTTTTATAATGCTGCAAGGGCCAATTCACATTAACGTTTAGATCCAACAAACGCAGCGCATTCTCGAGACTAGTAAGATCCGCGTCGCTCAGTCCATTGCGTTTGAGTTCGCAAAAGCGCTCCCAAATATTGCAGTGTTCATAGGATTCAGCCGCAAATAAAAGATCATCCCAATACTTCTCTATGAATTGTACAGCCGTATAGGCAGGCTGTCCTGTGGACTCTATTTTCGCGCCATCGCGCCAATAAATAGCTTCCATCTGCTCTTCGATAGAGGAACGAAGTAAACCTTCACGCTTCGATTCTGCAACAATATTGATTACCGGGGCACAGCCCAATTCAATCATACGATACTGTGCACTTTGAAAACCGGATGCAGGAGCTAAGGCGTCTCGAAAAGCCAAAAACTCTGACTTTTTCATTCCTTTTTCCATTACACCGAAGCTACTACGCAACGCACCAAAATAACGGTTCAAACGATCTATACGCTCCTTGAAATCGGACACTTCTAACGTTTCAGCAGAAGCGATTGTATCGATCTCAATACGTGCAAGTTTGAAATATAACTCTGTAATCTGGTGATAAATAATGAAGATAGGTTCGTCTTGTACATCTGTAACAGGACGCTGTAAACTAAGAAGAGTTTCTAATTGAATATAATCCCAGTAATTTTTAAACTGCGCACGCTGCCAGCCGTCAACGTAGGTCTCAAAATCCTGGCCGGTGCTTTCAATTTTTGTTCGAAGCCCTTCGAGCTTCTTCATCATTTCAGGAGTCCATTCCATACAAAGGTTTTCGGTTGTTTCAAAAATAAGCCGAATTATCGGTGAGGTGATGCACTCAACGAGAGGTTATACACGATTACGCCTTTGTCAATGTGAATCTAAATGTGGTCCCAACGCCTTCCTCTGAATGAACCTCAATGGATTCGCTGTGTCGATCAATAATATGCTTAACTATGGAAAGTCCTAGCCCCGAACCTCCTGCCTCTCTTGAGCGCGCTTTATCCACTCGATAGAACCGTTCGAAAATGCGATGGATATCCTTTTCCGGAACACCAAAACCGTTGTCGATCACACTGATATGGATTTTTGTGCCCGCATCCTCCAACACTATTTTTACACTCCGCGGTTCTTCGCTATACTTGATAGCATTGACGATTAGATTATCGAGAACCTGTTCTATTTTCGCCGTGTCACAGAGAACTACTTGACTCTTTTGACAGGTATATTTCACTTTGATTTTTGCAGAGTAATTCGCAGCAAATGAATCTATCCCTAATAAAGTATCATCGATAAGCAAGTCCAAGCGCGTGGGCTCTAAACGTATATCGTATCGCCCCGTCTCTACCTTAGAAAGGACATCCATATCTTTAACCAAAGAGGTCATTCGGTCAACAGATTTAGCGGCGCGCTTCAAGAATTTCGTGGTAATCTTTGGATCGTCTTTTGCACCATCAAGCAGCGTTAATATATACCCCTGAATATTGAAAATGGGGGTCTTTAATTCATGGCTTACATTCCCAATGTATTCACGTCGAAATTCTTCTCTACTTTCAAGTTCTTGAATTAATTTTTTCTGTCGTGAAGACCACTCGTCGACAGACTCCTCAAGCTTCTCTAAGGTCATGTTTTGATCAAAACCAAGCATTGGCTCATCACTACTTTCTAAAATTTTACGTTGAATGCTACGAATGCGCAAGGTGAAGTTCAAATAGATTGCAGTGGCAAGCGCAACAAAGCAAGCAATCGCCATGGTGATTACCCATACTACAAGCGGCACTTGTTCCATGCGCTGAGATGCGAAATAAAGCAGGCTACCTATACAAGTAAGAAGCAGGGCCATACCGAATGAAAAAAGCAATACTCTGCGTGAGCTCATTATTCTTCGATTTCAAATTTATAGCCCACACCTTTGATCGTTCTGATACGCTCTTCACCAATTTTTTCACGGATTTTCCGAATGTGTACGTCGATAGTTCTACCGCCAACTACAACAGAATCGCCCCATATCCTATCCATAATGCGTTCCCTAGAGAATACCTTACCCGGCTTTGAAGCCAAAAGACTTAACAATTCAAATTCCTTTCGGGGCAAGACGACGATATCTCCAGACAATTCAACATGATATTGTTCAGTATCAATGACCAAATCTCCGTGGCGTATAAGCTGTTGTTCTGACTTTTCACTGGCCGGTCTCCTGCGCAGTAGTGCTTTTAGCCTTGAAACAAGCACTTTTGGTTTTACGGGTTTAGTTATGTAATCATCTGCCCCTGCCTCAAAACCTGCAACTTGAGAATAGTCTTCGCCGCGCGCAGTTAAAAATGCAATAATCGTATCCTTGAGTTGGGAATCTTGTCGAATAATATCGCAAGTCTCCATACCATCCATTCCCGGCATCATCACATCAAGCAGTATCAAATCTGGAAGAAATTTCTTCGCTATTGCAATGCCTTCTTTACCACTGAGTGCTGTCTTGACTTCGTATCCTTCGTTTCTGAGGTTATACCCGACGATTTCGAGAATATCTGGTTCGTCGTCTAAAACTAAAATTTTTGCTTTGCCGGATGCCATGCAGGTGAATTATGTCCATAAAAATAACAATAACAAAGTAACGTATTCCTAAGCATAGATATCGTCAAGGCTTGATATTATAACAATAAATAAGCCTTGTGTTAACCATAAATTAACGTTCGCTGGTGAGATTTGTCATCAAATAAAAATGAAAGAATGAAAACTAAAAAACTTGCTTGGAGCATCGTGCTTTTGAACTTGGTCACCTTTACTGTAAATGCGCAACAAGCAGTAAATGACATTTCTTTTGGCAAAGGCCTCATGAATTACGTTGCAGCAGACAGCAGCTTTAGTGTGAAATTTGCACCGCGCATGCAAGTACGCTATTACGGAAGCAGTGATTTTACGGACGGTAAATTAGGCGCCGTTGAACACGATTTTCTTGTACGTCGTTCTCGTTTCAAATTTGATGGATGGGCATACCACCCAAGCATAAAATATAAGATGGAGTTTGGCTTAACGAACAACGACATCTCAGGTGCCAGTGAATTCACAAAAGGTGCACCACGCTTGATTCTCGACGCAGTCGTCAAATGGGGTTTTGCACCAGGATGGGAACTGTGGGCAGGCCAAACGAAACTTCCCGGGAACATTGAGCGTGTGATTTCATCAGCAAATCTTCAATTTGTTGACCGATCTATGCTCAATAGTAAATTCAACATAGATCGTGATATGGGTATCCAGCTGCGCCATAAATCGAAGTTTGGAGGAATGGTGACCAAAGAGAAATTTGCCATTAGTCAAGGTGAAGGCAGAAACATCACCGTAGGTAATGTTGGCGGTCTCCAGTACACGGCTCGTTTCGAAGCGCTCCCATTGGGTGAATTTAAAAAGAAAGGCGACTACATGGGTTCATCTACCGTACGTGAATCTTCTCCCAAACTGTTGCTTGCTTATACCTTCGACCACAACAGCAATGCAGTTAAAACTAGATCCAATATGGGCGCTTACATGTATTTAACCGACGGTGGCTTGTACGAAACGGATATCACTACGCACTTTGTAGATCTTGCCTTCAAATTCCAAGGTCTATCGATTATGTCTGAATGGTCGTCAAGAAGCGCAGCGAACCCTGTTGCTGTAAACCTTGACGGAACAGAGACGGGCGATATTGTTTCTGTAGGCCAAGCATTCAATTTCGCAGTTGGACAGTTCATCAGCGAGAAGGTAGAGGTAGCTGCACGCTACACAACCATCAATTATGACTACTTAACAGGGATTGAGAACCCAACGCAGTACACTTTAGGTATCAATAAATTTGTTGTGGGTCACAAGCTTAAAGTACAAACAGACTTAAGTTACACTACCGAAGCTGGTGAAGCTGATGGTGTAATGTTTAGAACCGGTTTCGAACTGCACTTCTAAACTTAACCTTGAAGTAACACTGGGCGCTTACATTCGCCTCATAAATTATTCGATATGGACAGTATATTCTACCTCATGATTTTCGCTCTAGCCATCTTGGCAGTAGTAGATCTAGTAGTAGGCGTTAGTAATGACGCTGTAAATTTCTTGAATTCCGCGATTGGCTCTAAAGCCATTGCGTTCAAGAAAATTATGATCATCGCCAGTCTTGGTGTTTTTGTTGGAGCCGTTTTCTCAAGCGGTATGATGGAAGTTGCACGTAAAGGGATTTTCACACCGTCAGAATTCTATTTTGATGAAATCATGTTCATATTCATGGCAGTAATGATCGGTGACATTCTCCTTTTGGACTTCTTTAACACCCTCGGGTTACCCACATCTACCACCGTTTCTATTGTATTTAACCTTCTAGGTGCTGCAGTAGTCATGGCATTGATTAAAATTGGAATGTCTGAAACAGAGACGGCTGCAGATTTAGTCAAATACATCAATACAGAAAAAGCCAAGCAAATCATTTCCGGAATTTTATTGTCGGTAGTGATTTCATTCACCATAGGTATGATCGTGCAATGGCTCTCTAGGTTAGTATTCTCTTTCCAATACGAGAAAAAAGTAAAGAACTTCGGTTTTGTCTTCGCAGGTCTGTGTTTAACCGCTATTGGGTATTTCATCTTCTTCAAAGGATTGAAAGGGACCCCATTCTACGGCGAGATCAAAGATTTTCTGGCGCAAAACATGGTACTTGTTATTGCAGCCATGTTTGCTTTTTGGACCGTACTTATGTTCATCCTGGACAAACTTTTCAAAATAAACGTATTAGTTATCGTTTTGGGTATGGGTACATTTGGTTTAGCCTTGGCTTTTGCCGGTAACGACTTAGTAAACTTCATCGGTGTCCCAATGGCAGCCTACCACAGCTACGAAGCTTGGTCCGTTTCAGGTATACCTGCATCTGAGTTCTCTATGGAGATTCTTTCCGAAAAGGTTCCAACAGAGCCACTATTGCTCTTTATTGCTGGTGCAATTATGGTGATCACCTTAGCCGTTTCAAAGAAGGCGCGTACCGTGGCAGATACCTCTATCGATTTATCGAGACAAGGTGAGGGCAGCGAACGTTTCCAACCTAATTTCTTATCTAAAGCTATTGTTAAAGGCTCTTCTAAACTGGTTCAAGGACTCAATTTCATTTTACCTGCCGGAGTTAAAACAAAAATCAGTAGCAGTTTCGAGACTCCAGCTATTGAGATTTCTCAAGAAAAGGCAAAAGAGCTTCCAGCATTCGATCTCATTCGTGCTTCGATCAACCTAGCGGTTGCAGGAATACTCATCTCTATCGCTACCAGTATGAAACTCCCTCTTTCTACCACTTACGTGACGTTTATGGTTGCTATGGGTACTTCGCTTGCGGACCGAGCGTGGGGCAGAGAAAGTGCAGTATACCGTGTAGCTGGTGTACTTAACGTGATAGGCGGTTGGTTCTTAACAGCACTAACAGCATTCTCAATTGCAGGTGCATTAACATACATCATCTACATAGGTCGTGGCCCAGCTATCGCCATCTTGCTACTTTTAGCTGCAGGATTGATTGTGCGTAATTATCTGAATCACAAGAAAGCATCGAAAAATGAACTTGACCACACTTCACTGAAGAAATCAGCAAGTAAGACCGTTCAAGGAATTATCGACGAAAGCGCGGACAACGTAGCTAAGTCTATGTACCGTACCAAACGAATTTTTAGCGGTGTAGTAGATGGATTAGCCAGTCAAGACGCGAATGCACTCAAGAAAATGCGTAAACGCGTAGGTAAGTTTGACGACGAGGTTGAAGAATTGAGAAATCATTTATTCTACTTCATCAAAAACCTAGATGACACATCAGTTCGCGGTAGCAACTTCTACATCATGATATTGGCAAATTTGACGGATGTCGTTCAGTCATTAGAATTTATAGCTAAGAAAAGCTATAAGCACATTGACAATGCACATAAACCGTTGAGCCCGGCGCAAATTCAAGATTTAAAAGATATCGAAGTAGCATTAAGTACTTCGCTGGTTGCTATTGAAAGAGCATTCCAAAATCAGTCTTTCGCGGACCTTGGATCGTGTTTAGAGGAAGAGTCAACCTTGCTGCAAACAATATCTGATAAGATTGACGCACAGATTGCGCGTACTAGAAAAGAAGAGGTCAGTCCAAAGAACACGACGCTTTACTTCAATGTACTTCTGGAATCTAAAGACCTCGTAAAAGGAGTGATGCGCTTGGTAGAAGAATATCACAATAGCTCAGCGGATGCCTAAAAGGCTCTTTGTCTTAATAGATCCTTTTTCACGATATTCAACAACAAAAACCCCGCACCAGGACTGGTGCGGGGTTTTTTGTTTAACGTTTTAGACTGTTCAATTAAGCTACAACAAGTTTATAACCAACACCTTTCACCGTTTTAATTTTATCATCACCAATACGTTCTCTTAATCTACGAATATGAACGTCAATGGTCCGACCTCCAACTATCACGTCAGACTGCCAAATACGCTTCATAATCTCTTCGCGTCGAATGACAATCCCTACATTTTTTGCTAATAACGTAAGTAACTCGAATTCCTTGCGGGGTAGTACTTCTTCTTTACCATTTAACAGGACATGGTATTTTTTAAAGTCGATAACCATTTCGCCAAGAATTAGCTCTTCAGTGGATTCTTCCAAAGCACGAAATCTTCTCCGTAACATCGTTTTTAGCTTTGCTACTAATAGCTTTGGTCGGATTGGTTTGGTGATGTAATCGTCAGCACCCGCATTTAGCCCTGCAATCTGGGAGTAATCCTCATGTCTCGCTGATAAAAAAACGATAACGGTATCATCAAGGCTTGGAATTTTTCGAAGTCTAATGCATGCTTCAACACCATCCATTTCGGGCATCATGACATCCAAGATGATTAAATCAGGAGCGATGTCTGTAGCTCGCTGAATTGCTTCAAGACCATTTGATGCGGTATATACCTTAAACCCTTCGTTGGAAAGATTGAGCGTTACAAATTCTAAGATGTCAACATCGTCATCAACGATTAGAACTTTTGGCTCTAAATTGGTCATGGGAGATATAATTTTTACGGTTCACGTTGTTTTATTTCCCTCTAATATCTACTTAAATCAGACAGAAAAACTGACTTAACAATCTGTTTACCTAAGTATAATCATTATGAAAACCAGTGTTACTGAACTGTCATTATTCCTTAACATCTAGACAACTTTGGCGACGTTCTTTTGGAGAAACAAAAAACCACAAAATGAAATTTTACAACGTATTGCCCGCAATTGTCCTCAGCTTAATTGCCATTTCATGTGACAACAACGATGGTGACAGAAACAACCCAATCAACAATTCACTCGAAGTGAACAAATCTGGAGTGCTGAGTGCCGATGAAACTTGGAGCGGAGATTCTATCTACGTTTTAAACGGTCGTGTCATAGTTCCCAATGGCGTAACCTTAACCGTGGAGCCAGGAACCATTATCAAAGGAAAAGAGGGCGACGGTGCAATTGCATCAACATTGATTATCGCTCAAGGTGGCATGATCGACGCACAGGGTACTGAAAGTGCACCAATCATCATGACTTCAGTATTAGACAACATTACCGTTGGCCAACAAGCAGGTACGAACCTAGACGAAACAGATGCCGGTCTTTGGGGTGGATTAATCGTTTTAGGATATGCGCCAATCTCAGCTGACGCAGCTACTGCATTAATTGAAGGTCTTCCAGCAAACGAAGCATATGCAGTATACGGTGGAACAGATGCAGCTGATAACTCAGGTTATATCGAATACGTAAGTGTACGCCATGGCGGCACATTGATTGGTGACGGTAACGAAATCAACGGTATCACATTGGCCGGTGTAGGTTCAGCTACAGTAGTAAATAATATTGAAGTAGTTGCCAACGTAGATGATGGCGTTGAATTCTTCGGAGGATCAGTAAATGCATCTAACATTGTTGTATGGGCACAGGGTGATGATGCTTATGACATCGACCAGGCGTACGCTGGAACTATTGACAACTTCGTGTACGTAGCAGGGCCAAATTCCGACCACGGTTTGGAGGTTGATGGTCCAGAAGGCAAAACGGGCTCCGGCTTTACAGCTTCTAACGGATCACTTTATGGTATGAGCGCAGAGATTGCAGATTTCCGAGATTCAGCTATGGGTAACATTCAAAACATCTACATCACAGGATTTGACGATGCTGGTGATTGGGAGATTGACGAAACTGGAGGTGCTCACAACTACGAAAACGGTTTGTTGAACTTCGCCTCTATCGAGATAGATATGACGAACTACACTGCCGACAAAACACTTGCCCAGGTATTCATGGATAAATCGGGTGCTCTAACTGCTTGGGATCCTTCAACGTTTGCTACAGTGGTTACTGCTCCTACAGTTGGTGCTGATGAAAGCAAGCTAGCTTGGACCTATACTGCTATGAAAGGTGCATTCTAAGCTCATCCACTTAACATAAAGTTAAAGGAACATTAAAAGGCCCGAGACATTTGTCTCGGGCCTTTTTTCGTGTTTTGCACTTAGAAACGAACTAGACTTTCTATGAAAATCAAAGTGCTATTTGCAGCAACTCTATTCAGCGTACTTTCTTACGCACAGAATGGTATCATCCGCGGAACTGTTTACGAAGACGAAACAAGTGAACCATTGTTTTATGCAAATGCCCAAATTCCCAATGAAAATGCAGTTGCTTTTACCGATTTCGATGGACATTTTGAATTATCCCTTGCACCAGGGACGTACAGCCTAGAAATTAGCTTCCTTGGATTAACTACCCTGATCATTCCCGATGTGAAAGTAGTTGCGGGTGAAGTGGTAGCTTTTGAGAATTTACGCCTCAAACCTACGACTAACGAGCTGATGACGGTTACAGTAACTGCCTCTGCAATGCGAAATACGGAGAGTGCGTTGTTGGATGTCAAGAGAAAATCGGCCACCGTAATGGACGGTATTTCCGCACAGAATTTTAAACGTATCGGGGACGGAAACGCTGCGGCGGCAGTAACTCGCGTACCTGGGGTGAGTATTCAAGGTGGAAAATATGTGTTTGTCCGTGGTTTGGGTGACCGCTACACGAAAACGCAATTAATGAGTATGGATATTCCTGGGCTTGATCCTGACCGTAACTCGCTCCAGATGGATATTTTTCCAACCAATATTTTACAGAATATTGTAGTACTCAAAACGCTTACTGCAGATTTACCTGCAGATTTTTCAGGGGGTTTAGTCAATATCGAATTGGTCGATTTTCCAACAAAAAAGACATTGAACATCAGCTCATCGTTGAGTTACAATCCTGCAATGCATCTCATTCAAGGCCTAGGTCACCAAGGTTCAGTAACAGATTTCTTAGGATTCGACAGTGGTTTCCGTACGAATCCGCTGCCTCAGAATTACATCTATGAAGGAATTCCTAATCCTGCCCTGGGCGACCCGATTACAACGGAATTAACGGAGGGCTTTTCTCCGGTATTGGGCGCGAAAGCGCAGTCCATGCCACTGAATGGATCTTTAGGTATAAGCGGCGGAAATCAAATTAAAAAAGAGAACGGTAAAACCGTTGGTTACAACGGATCCTTCTCCTACAAAGCGAACACCACTTTTTACGGCACCCTTGGGGTAGACAGCACCCGCATGTACGAGCAGAACTTTTACCGTAAAGGAAATCAGCCGACAGATTATGCGCTTCAGGCGGACCGCACTCAAGTGGGTTCATTAGCTATAAGTAGTGTATTTATGAGTGGTCTTTTCGGTTACTCCATTAAAGATGACAACGATAAGTACCGATTTACCGTAATGCATTTACAAAATGGCGAAAGTCGTACAGGTAAATTCAAGGAGACTTCGTCTATTGAGAATTCGTTTGTTGGATCGAGAGACAACTTAGAATATTCGCAGCGTTCCATCACCTCCGCTTTATTCAACGGCCAACACAGTCGCGACGACAATAAATTAAAAATCGATTGGCGCATTGCCCCTACTTTTAGTAGAATCGCAGACAAAGACATCCGTTCGACATCATATAGAACGGAGGATAACACTTTTGCTATTGCTCCAGGAGAAACTGGGTTCCCAAATCGCATTTGGCGCGAATTGAATGAATTCAATCTTGCGAACAGATTAGACCTTACCCGGAGTCATGAAGTTCGCGGAAGAGATGCGAAAGTAAAATACGGTGCGAGCTATACCTTCAAATACCGTGATTACGAGATTTTACGTTACCAGTTGCGTGCGAAGTCGTTAGGAAGTTTAAATCCTCTTACCGGTGAAGCGGATGAATTGCTCTCTGAGGACTTTGTCTGGAATGTGATCACAGATGCAGGCACCTACTACAGCGGAAACTACGAAGCGAATAACGCATACCAGGGTATCCAAAGCAATCTCGCGGGATACATTCATGAGGAATTCAGCTTGAATCCACTGACAAAAATGGTAGTAGGTCTTCGCATGGAGCGCTACGACCAGTTCTATACCGGTGTAGACCAGCAAGAGGCTGCTGCTCCGGGAACGGGGATAAATTACCAATGGGAGCCCGTCTTGAATAACTTCAACCTATTCCCTACTGCTTCACTCATTTATAGCGTTAACGAAAATTCAAACCTTCGTTTTGGCGCCTTCCGCACTGTAGCACGTCCTTCGTTCAAAGAAAAGAGTGCTGCGCAGATCGAAGATGTCCTCACAGGTATCACGTTTATCGGTAATCTTGATCTTACCAATACTACCATTAGCAATTTAGATTTCCGCTACGAATATTTCTTCGAAGGCGGACAAACCATAGGATTATCAGGATTTTATAAATACTTCCAAAACCCGATTGAATTGGTAGCCTATTCTGCCGCAGCACCTTCTAATTTCCAGCCAAGAAACGTGGGTAACGCAACTGTAGTCGGGGCCGAATTTGAGGTTCGCAAAAATCTAGGTTTCATTGGAATGAAGCACTTAGAACTAAATTCTAACTTCTCTTACATTTTATCTTCTGTGACAAGAGACTCTTCGGAGTTCGCTGCGCGTGTAGCTTCGGCTCGAGAAGGGGAAGTCATTAGTGAAACCAGAGCGATGCAAGGCCAAAGTCCATATCTAATAAATGCTGGATTGAGTTACAACAATCCTAAAAACGGATGGCAAGGCGGTCTATTCTATAATGTGCAAGGTGAAAAACTATACATTGTTGGTGTAGCCGACAACCCAGATGTTTTTGAGGTACCATTCCACAGTTTGAACTTCAACCTATTAAAAAACTTCGGTGCAGATCGTCAATACCAATTAGGGTTGGGAGTAAACAACATCATGGATGATACCCGTGATCGTATTTTCCGCAGCTACAATAGCCATTCCCCATTCTTTAGCACATGGGCACCGGGACGGACGTTTAAATTGAGCTTCAGATACTCGCTTTAACCTCACTGCGATTAACTAATTTAGACCCGCGCTTGTAGCGCGGGTTTTTTTATGCCATATCTCGACCACATATCGGAAGAAAATTTCGAATCAAATGCACTTGCTGTATTTGAACGGCAGTATGCGAAAAACTTACGCTACCGTAAATGGTGCGACTTATTACGCCGAAATCCAAAGAACGTGCGCAGTCTTGAAGCCATTCCATTTTTCCCTGTAGAACAGTTTAAGGGACATGACATTAAGACTGGAGACTGGGAAGCCGAAACCGTATTCTCTTCTTCTACCACGACCGGAGGAACACCCAGTTTGCATTACGTTAAATCCGTTTCCGCATATGATCAAATCTATTTGGCCGGTTTTGAACGAGAATATGGCCCCATAAAGAATTGGACCGTATTGGCACTATTGCCTTCCTATTTAGAGCGAGAAGGCTCGTCCTTAGTTCATATGGCGGAAGGAATGATTCGTGAGAGTGGTTCTAAGGAAAGTGGATTTTATTTGTACAATCACCAGGATTTAATAGAAATCTTGATTCGTTTGAAGAATGAAAAACGTCCCACACTTTTATTAGGGGTCACCTTTGCTTTGCTTGATTTTGCTGAAAAGCTCACGAACGATGACTTTGGAATGGGTCCTCAATTGCACTTTCCAGAACTCCATATAATGGAGACTGGCGGAATGAAAGGACGCAGAATTGAATTGATACGGGAAGAGGTTCACGCTATTCTAAGAAACAGCTTTCCTGTTACCACTTTGGATAGTGAATACGGCATGACCGAATTACTTAGCCAAGCATACCTAAAAGGTTCCGATGTTTTTAAATGCCCGCCTTGGATGCGCGTCTACACTAGAGATATTGCGGACCCCCTGGATATACCTAAACAGAACGGGAGCCGCGGGGCGCTGCAGATTATTGATCTTGCAAACGAACATACCTGTGCATTTTTAGCACTTTCAGATCAAGGCAGGGTTTTTGAAAATGGTACATTTGAAGTCTATGGCCGACTCGACAATAGTGAAATAAGAGGCTGTAATTTAATGGTTAGTCTATGAGACAATTAAATACTTTCTTCTGTTTTACATTTCTAGCGTTTTGTACCATGAGCAATGCCCAGGTTGTGAGACGGACAGCGAACTTCACCAACGGTGAAGGCACACTGAGTTTGCGCGATTCGGTTCGGATTTTCGCAACAGATTTTAACAGCGGTTATTACCAAGGGACCGCGCACGTCTGGGTTCATGAAGACTTTGTCAATGAATTAGACAAAAGAGTTATGGCCGATGCCGCCTTGCTCAATGCAAAAAAAGATACGCTTGGAACGGTATACACGAGCTATCCTTTGGACTCACTTTGGGAAAGTACCGCTAGGCGAATGTCAAAATATTACGAGGTCGTTTTATCTGGGCAGGTCCTCGGTAGAGAATTGGAACGTAAGAGCTTTCCTACCAATTTCTTAGAAAACTATTTTTCCGGACAACGTTTGGGTGCGGTCAATGATAATTTGAAAGATGCCTTTAAAAAGAATGGATGGGAATACCAACGTTTTGACGGGTACGAATGCTGGGCGTATCTCAACCGAAGTGCAAACCCGACGACACCCGATTATCAAGCACTATTCATTGTGCGTAGCGGCTTACCTTACTGTTTAGTCAATAAAGGTGAATCCTTCGAATATGCTAAGCTGAAGGAAAGTGCAAAGCGAGATAACGGCATGTTCTACTTCTTTCAGCGTCCCAATGATCGCTTCATGAAAGAAATCGACGATATCGTATTTAATTACCTCCCGCTCTAAATGACGCGAACGAGATAATAATTTTTCTTGCCTTTCTGAACGAGAATAAGGTTACCAGCGACTACATCGGCATTCGAAAGCTGTTTATCGACAGTTACTTTCGTTTTATTGATGGCAACACCATTGCCCTGAACCATTTTTCTGGCCTCGCCTTTAGACGGGAAAATAGTGGTTGCCTCTGCTAAGGCATCGACAATGTCCAGTCCGCCATCAAGTGTCGCAGCCGGTAATTCATGCTGTGGTACGCCCTCAAAGACGCTCATTAAAGTATCATTATCAAGACCTCGAAGTTGCTCTTCAGTTGCCTTTCCGAACAATATTTGAGAGGCTGCTTGGGCGTTTTCTAAATCCTCTTGACTATGAACACGTATCGTTATTTCTTCGGCTAAGGCCTTTTGTAATTTACGCTGGTGTGGAGCCTCGGCGTGCTCTGCGATGAGCGCCTCAATGACCTCACGGGATTCCATACTAAAGATTTTTATATAATTCTCAGCATCAGAATCGGCAGCATTCAACCAAAACTGGTAAAACGCATACGGTGAAGTGCGTTTTGGATCCAGCCAAACATTCCCACCTTCTGATTTTCCGAACTTCGTACCGTCGGCTTTTTTGATTAACGGTGTAGTCAACGCATGCGCTGAGCCACGACCCAATCGGCGAATGAGCTCTGTTCCTGTAGTGATGTTACCCCACTGATCGCTGCCGCCCATTTGAAGCTTAACGCCATTGTTTTTCCAAAGGTGATAGAAGTCATAGCCTTGAATCAATTGGTAGGAGAATTCGGTAAAACTCATACCCGTTTCTAATCTATTTTTTACGCTATCCTTCGCCATCATGTAGTTCACACTCATGTGCTTCCCTACATCGCGAATGAACCCTAAAAAATCAAACTCTTTAAACCAATCGTAATTATTAACGATTTCCGCACTGTTCTCACCGCAATCAAAGTCTAAGAATTTAGCCAATTGCGCTTTTTGACTTTCAAGATTGTGATTGAGCGTCTCTAAATCAAGTAAATTACGCTCTGCGCTTTTCCCAGATGGATCACCTACCATGCCTGTTGCTCCGCCCACAAGAGCGATTGGCTTATGCCCTGCACGCTGGAAATGAACAAGCGTCATGATTTGCACCATGTTTCCTACTCCTAAAGAATCTGCGGTTGGATCAAAACCTATGTAACCACTTACCATTTCTTGGGTCAGTAGTTTTTCGGTATCGGGCATGATATCGTGTAACATGCCGCGCCATTTTAATTCTTCTACAAAATTGGTGTTCATCGTGCTTGTGATGCGTTAATAATGAATTGCTAAAATAGCTATCATTCGTCTCTCACACCTAACTCTTCCATTAAATCTGGGTTTTCAAAGAGGTATGCTTTGAATCGCAAGTCGTTCGGCTGAAATAACTGAAGGTCATCTACAAAGAGTGGAACTTCAATTTCTGGATCTTTTACATCTACAATACAGAAGCACTTGCGTTTTGTTGACCAAAGAAAGGCGCCTAATCGGTCACGGTCTTCCTCCAGACGGTATTCGACAATATCCCATTCATGAAGCATTTTACGATCGATATCGTAAATACCGATGCTTTCATCGATTTGGTTATGTTCAATTTTAATACCCGACCACCAAAAACCGTCGCGACTGTAAAAAAGCGTGCGCCCCCCAATTTTCCTTGCATAGCCCACAACTTTCTCATCTTGGCGTAGTCGATACCGTTCTTCTAGCGTTGCTTCCATATCTAAATGACAACGCCCGGAGCAGATGGTTCTGTCCGGGCGTTAGAAATATTTAAAAGCAGTTTATTTTTCGAATGCTGCGACTCCGCGGTCAAGCCATTCGATATAGGCTTCTACATCGAGATTATATGCATTTTTCTCCACCAAAGGCTCGAGATTATCGTGGCCTAAAATAACATAGAGCGGCTGGCTTACTTCTTGGAAATTCACCTCCTGGAATTCGCTCCATTTATTTCCAATGTTCTTGATTTTACGACCAGTAATTTCGCTGATGTATTGCTCATCTTCTGGTAAATCAGGGCGCGCATCTACATACAATGAAACCAATACGACGTTGTCGCGAAGACGCTGATGAACGCGTTCGTCAACCCATACATTTTCTTCCATTTTACGGCAATTCACACAGCCCCATCCTGTGAAATCAATCATGATGGGTTTACCTACTTCTTTCGCATAAGCTAAGCCGGCTTCGTAGTCGTTAAAACAAGGAAGACCATTAGGACAATGTTCACCTAATTCAGGCTGTACACTACTGGCATGTTCACCGGAAGAAACCGCTGTAATACTTGGCTGCGCGAAGGCCCCGCCACGTTGCTCAGCGTAATGCTCAGGCGGTGGGAAACCTGCGATGAGTTTCACAGGAGCTCCGAAAATACCTGGTAGCATGTAAAAGCCCATTATTAGAAAAGTCAATGCAATAAACAATCGGCTCACACCGATACTCTGTACTGGACTGTCTAACGGCAGGCGGAAGGCGCCGAGCAAATAAAGTGCCGTTGCAAAAGCGATAGCCACCCATATGGCAAGGAATAATTCTCGTTCCAGTAAATGCCACTGCATCACCATATCTGCGGTAGATAAGAACTTCAAGGCAAAAGCCAATTCTAAAAATCCAAGTGTCACCTTCACTGTGTTCAACCAACCTCCCGAAGAAGGTAGAGAGTTTAACCATCCTGGGAAGGCTGCAAATAGGGTGAATGGAATAGCGAGTGCAAGGGCAAACCCAAACATTCCAACTGCTGGACCTAGCAATGAACCACCTGAGGCGGCTTTAACAAGCAGCGATCCGATGATTGGTCCTGTACAAGAGAAACTTACCAAACTCAAGGTGAATGCCATGAAGAAAATACCGACCATACCTCCTTTATTGGAAGCATCATCCGCTTTATTCACCCAGCTCGAAGGCAAGGTGATTTCAAAAGCGCCAAAGAAACTTGCTGCAAAAACCACAAACAGGGCAAAGAATGCGAGATTAAACCACGGGTTAGTAGCCATTTTATTCAAACTGTCCGCTCCAAAAAGCAGCGTCACTAAGAGCCCTAATCCTACATAAATAACAATAATGCCTATTCCATAAATGGATGCCTTGAATATGCCTTCCGCTTTGGTCTTGCTTTGTTTCGTGAAAAAACTCACTGTAAGCGGGATCATTGGGAAAATACACGGCATAATGAGCGCTGCGAAACCACCCAAGAATCCGAGCCAAAAGGTCGTACCCATCCCTTTCCAGATGGACGGCACCGGGGCTCCTGTAACGGTAGCTTTAAAGTCCTCATAGGTTGGCGGCAAGCACATTTCATCGTTACACACCATGAACTCCAATTCGCCCTCGATGGCGAAGTCCTCAATATGCGGCTGGAGTTTTATAGTGAAGTCGGCCGATTCTGAGAAATAGGCCAAATCCATGTCAAAATTGGGATCAAATTCGACGTGCGCTTCCCCCTCTTCCCAGTTTCCTACTGCGGTAAATGCAGAAGAACTGTCCAAAAGAAATGATGTTGGGATAGGACCTCCATCTTCAAGATGCTGACTGTATAAATGCCATCCAGGCGCTATATCCGCATGAACAGTGAGTAGGGTAAATTCCTCTGTGTGCTCGATACTCGTAGACCAGGTTACGGCCTTCGGTTGCGCGGTAGCTACAACTGTCAATACGGTGAAAATTGCGAATAAAAAACGCTTCATGTAATCTAGGTTATTTAAGGGTTGCAAGATAGGCGAAGTTATCCCCTTCACCAACTTTAGCCGATTCTGCAATACGGTGGCCTAAAACCCAAATAATCGTATCATTTTGAACCACGACATAGGTCTGTTCTTTGCGGTGGCGTGGCAGCCGAAGGTTATTTAAAAAATCGGACACTTTCTTTGAACCGTTCATACCTAGTGGGCGAAAAACATCTCCAGGACGCCAGAGACGGACCGTCCATGGAAACTGTACAGCAGATTCGCCAAGGTATTCGTGTTGCTCATCAAATATGCAGGCCGATTTTGGCACCTTTTCAAGCCGAAGTTGAAAAGGCAATTCATCCAATGATTCTAAGTTTCTGACGATATACTCCTTCGTGTCCTTTTCGTAGGACGGAACCAAATAAAATAGTTCACGGTCCTTAATCAACATATAATTTCTACCACGAGTCATTTGCCCCACCTCGCCTCTAAGTACATGACCGACTTCCTCAAAGTTGAAACCGGAATCGATCTGTTGGGCCAATTTATACAACAGGTTCTGCCCTACTTCATTTTGTACCCAAGGTCCCATTTTCACGAGAACCTCCTCACCCGAAGTTTCTGTCCATTCACTTTTCCATTGCGACATGAAGCCAAGCAAAAGATCGCGGTCGCGCTCTAGATTTTCAATTGTTTTTTTCAGCCCTCCCATCCAGCGCGGCTCTACCTCATACAAAACGGGTGCAAGCTGGTTTCTAAACTTATTTCGGGTGTACTTTAAGGATTGATTCGATACATCTTCACGCCAAGGCAGTTCGTGAGCTTTTGCATAGTCTAAAATGGCCGCCTTATCCATATGAGCAAGTGGACGAATAATTTCCACACTATTCATACCTGTGATGCCAATCAATCCAGACCCTCGAAGCGCATTCATTAAAAACGTTTCTCTGCGGTCGTCCATATGATGAGCGGTGAATACGTATTCTGCACCCAAGGCCTCCGCGCGTTCTTTGAACCAATTGTACCTGACTTTACGGGCCCAATTCTGCACATTTTCGCCCGATCTATTCGCTGGATCTACCGTCAAAACTTCAATTTCGAATCGGTATTCTTCAGCATACCACTGACACCAACGCGCATCTTCGTCCGATTCCTCGCGTAAGCCATAATTTACATGCAACAAATAGGGGCGGATGCGGTAACGGTCCAGCAGGAATTGGCTCAAGACTACCGAGTCAACGCCGCCACTGAATCCCAAGACCGCTTTAGATCCAGTCTTTAACTCTAACATAGAAAATGGAGCTTTGAGTGCATGCCTTAAAATTACAATTAATGGTTCGAATCCGAACCCGCTGCACTTTGAAGAAGGGATTCCGCTTTAAGTAGGCATTCCTCGTATTCACGCTCGGGGATACTCAACAGCGTAATTGCACCGCCAACATGTGCGGAAGCGACGCCCTGTTTTGCATCAAGCGCGATGCTGCGAATAACTACATTGAAATCAAAATCACCGTTTGGCATGATATACCCTAAAGCTCCTGAGTAAACCCCTCGCTCCGTCTTTTCATGGTGTTCCGCCAATTCCATTGCACTGATCTTCGGAGCGCCCGTCATCGAACCCATCGGGAATGTCGCCTGTATAATGTCCCAATTCGAAGTTTCCGCTCGCGTATTGCAGGTAACGGTAGAAATCATTTGGTTCACGTTTTTAAACGGATAAACTCCAAAAAGCTCTTCCACTTGAACCGTTCCCTTCGCTGCCACGCGGCTTAGATCGTTTCGAACGAGATCTACAATCATCACATTTTCTGCGCGCTCTTTTTCATCCGCGAGCAGTAAACGCTCTTGCACGTGATTGTTTTCAGCTAACCTTCTATTGGTGCCTTTAATGGGCTGTGACCACAATTGGTCTCCTTTTTTCAAGATATAACGCTCTGGCGAAGTACAGAGCAGCTCTAATTCGTTCATTTTTACAAAAGCACTGAAAGGTGCCTTCGTTGCCTGCGCCATTTGCCGAAACAACTGCGCGCTGTCCAAAGATTTATATTCCGCTTTAAATGCGGTACAGTAGTTTACCTCGTAAATATCACCGCGCTGAATATGTTCTTGGAGCTTACGGACTGCCTCGAGATAAGACTCACGTGTCTCTACAGGCTGAAAATCCAAAGTCGTATTGCCTACTTTCCTTGATTTTTCCGGAGCCAAAACGAGCGCCAAAGCATCCCCAGGTTCATCCGCATGCACCGTTAAGTTTCCGGCTCTATCAAGGGTACCGACCACTTCCGGTTCAAAAAATTGTGCTTCGGGCCATTGTCCTATCGCGGGATTGCCTTTTGAAAGACGCTCAAACTCATGTCGCAGTTCGTAGCCTAAAAAGCCAAAACGCCAGCCGCTTTCTAACGCACCATTTTTGAGGGCCGTTGTATCGAATATAGCCTTTGCACCCCAAGCAAAAAGAAGTTCAAATTCACCCCACTTGCTTACGTATCCCTGCGAAGTGTAAAGGGCAAAAAAAGATCGACTGCCGGACAACTCCAACAGCCGATTTTCTAAAAGAATCGGATCGACATTATGTGCCGATGCGGTATTCATTAGCTGTGAATAGCGCGGTTCGCTGTTGCAGCTAGTGCCGCCTCTTTCAATGCCTCAGTATAAGTTGGGTGACCGTGACAAATGCGTGCAATATCTTCAGCTGAAGCACGGAATTCCATAGCCGTTACTGCTTCCATTATAATATCTGCGGCACGGGCTGCAACTATGTGCACGCCCAACACTTCGTCGGTGGTTTGATCCGCTAATACTTTAACTACACCATCGATATCTCCGGAAGCACGCGAACGACCTAAAGCTCGCATGGGGAAAGAACCGCTTTTATAAGCGACTCCAGCTTCTTTCAATTCCTCTTCCGTTTTTCCTACTGCAGCCACTTCTGGCCACGTGTAAACAATACCTGGAATGAGATTATAGTTGATGTGCGGTTTCTCTCCTGCGATTGACTCCGCTACGAATACTCCTTCTTCTTCCGCCTTGTGAGCCAACATCGCTCCTCGAACGACATCGCCAATGGCGTAAATGTTAGGCACTGCCGTCTGCAAATGGTCGTTTACCGCAATGCGTCCACGCTCATCCGTTTCAATACCGACGTTTTCAAGACCCAATTTAGCCGTATATGCACCGCGACCTACAGCCACCAAACAATAATCGCCTTCAAAGGTCACTTCTTCGCCTTTTTTATTCGTGGCAGTAACAGTAACTACATCGCCATCGCGCGTTACATTGCTCACCTTTGTGGATAAGCTGAATTTCATGCCGATTTTCTTCAAACTACGCATCAATTCCTTACCCATTGCTCCGTCCATGGTAGGAATAATGCCTTTAGCATATTCAACGATGGTCACCTCAGCACCGAGGCGTTTGTAAACTGAACCCAATTCCAAACCGATGACACCACCGCCAATGACGATCATGTGTTTTGGAACTTCTTTTAAGCTTAATGCTTCTGTCGATGAAATCACACGCTCCTTATCGAACTTCGCGAACGGCAGTTCGATTGGCTTCGAGCCAGTAGCTAAAATGATATGCTTTGCACTCACCTCAGTGGTTTTATCTCCGGCGACAACTACAGTGTTCTTGTCTTTTAAAGATCCGAATCCACGCAGTACCTCAATGTTGTTTTTGTTCATCAGATAATCGATGCCGTCACAGGTTGTACTTACAACACCTGCCTTGCGCTCGATCATTTTTGCAAAGTCAATTTTTGGGGGATTGATCTGGATGCCGTGCGATTCAAAAGAATGTACTGCGGCATGGTAATGCTCTGAGGAATCTAGTAACGCTTTTGATGGTATACATCCCACGTTAAGACACGTACCTCCGAGGGTCGCATATTTTTCAACCAGTGCTGTTTTCATACCCAATTGGGCACAACGGATCGCACTTACATATCCTCCAGGTCCAGAACCTATTACAACTACGTCGTAAGAACTCATTGAATTTTGTTTTTAGGAATAACAAAGTTACACACGCGGATTGCTTAGCGTGGTTTTAATCGGAAAAATCTGCTAAAAAGTATTATCAAAACTAACAAGGCAAAAAGTACCACAGCAACTTTGCCTATCCAATTGCCCGTCCTCACATACAAAGTCTTGCTTTCCAGTAGCGGAACATCGCTCACAATGACGCCTTCCGTATCCCAATCCAATCGGCGCAGAATACGACCTTTGTCATCAATAATACTGGAGACGCCTGTATTTGCACTACGCACTACATATTTACCCTGTTCAATGGCGCGTAGACCCGAAAAACGCAGATGCTGCAAGTGCCCTACAGTATTTCCCCACCATCCGTCGTTCGTAATGACTGCGATGAGATTAGCGCCCGAACGGGCATATTCAGTAGCATAATCTGAAAACTCATTCTCCCAGCAGATGACTGGTGCGAGCTTGATACCTGTAGGTTCGTCTTCAAAGACGGTCCTGCGCTGAGAAACACCTAAGGTTCCGGAAGTTCCGCCAAGCTCTATAGCCCAATCACCGAGGTAAGGCTTTAGTAATTGGACAAAAGGCATGGTCTCGCCGCCTACAACTAATTTTCCCTTGTGGTATACTGCTGTTTCCGCCGCGCTGTTTCGAAACAGGGCGGTATTGTAGAGTGTATAATATTTATCGCCGTACGGACGATTAAAAGCATTCGGCGTTTGTTGAAAGTCGTAGGTGGTTGCGCCAAAGATTGCGGACTTACCGTACGTATCTAGCAATGCATGAAGTAACCTATCATTGGGACGGTTGCCGTAGCTGCTTTCCGCTCTTGCCTCCGGCAGGAATGTTTCTGGTAGAACGATCAAATCTACTTGCTTTTCTCCTAGCTGGGTTTGAAGTAATCGATCCACTTTTTGAATTTGAACCGCTTCAGGTACATCCCATTTCTCTGTATATGCATCGATATTAGGCTGAATGACAGCAACCTGAATTCGTTTTGCATCTTCATTCTGAGGCACGTACCAAAGCACAAAACTCAACAATACCGGTGCAATAAACAGCCAAAGCGCTCTTTTGGAAGTTGTTCCGCGCATGTGAAGCGTATAGGCGACTAACAGTACCCATAAAGTTCCACCAGTAGTACCCAAGAATTGGTACCATTGCACCAGGTAGGGCATGCCATTAAATGTATTGCCTAGGTGCAGCCAAGGAAAAGCTAAGCCCCAATATTCATGCAATTGCTCAAAAGATATCCAACAGGCGAGCAACGGCAAAACGTGCAGCCATCGTTGCGATCGAAAGGACGGAAATCGCCAGAGTAATTCTTCCGCGCGCACACTGAGCCACAAAGCAAACGCCATGAGAGCACCATTAATACCTACCGTTGCAATGACCCCTAACGGATGTGCATTTGCAATCCAGTACGTTGTGGCTGCATTCCATAGCGCAGTTACTAGATACAGCCGCCAAAACCGTGGTCCCGAGCGCTTTGAAATATCCAGAAGCAACACAAAGGCGGGTATAATGAGTACTCCAAGGTGCGTAAAAGTCCAAGCCAAAGTGAGCAAGACAAAGGTCAAGGGTATTAAAATTGCAATGGGTGTTTTTTTCGCTGAAGACATAGCGGCAAATTAATGCATCTTTGCACTGCATGAAACACATTCCGAATCTTTTAACACTAGCCAATGCCATCTGCGGAATGATGGCCATCTATTTTATCGTCAATTCCAGCTCAACAGGCCTTGTTGTGGCGTTACTTTCAGCAGCGACCTTTGACGCGCTAGACGGATGGGCAGCACGAAAAGTAGGTGCTTCCTCTGCATTAGGGAAACAACTAGATTCTCTAGCAGACGCCATTTCCTTTGGCGCAGTGTCCGGCTTTATTTGGAGCTCTATTTTAGCCGATTACGCGCGCATGCCACAACCTTGGGCAATGCTTCTCGGTGCCACGGTTACTGCATCGAGCATTTACCGCCTGGGCATTTTTAACCTCAAAGAAGAGGGCGATAAGGATTTCACCGGAATGCCTACACCAGCAAATGCATTATTCGCCTTGGGCCTCTGGAGTTGGATGGGTCAATGGGAAAATTGGGAATGGATCATGGCGTTCAAAGACACTACCTTATTGCTCTGGCATCTTGGCTTAGTGGCATTAGCGTTATATGCTGTCTTCTGGCAAAATGCAAGATTCAAAGTCCTCAGCCTAAAAGGCGGGGGAACAAAACGGCGGAAATGGGGCCAATACATTCTTGTTGGAATGTTCGTAATAATGATTCCTTTTTTTGGCGCATTGACCTTGTCAATTATCGTATTTTTGCTACCAATTATTAGCGCTTTCGCCTTAAAGAACAGCGCGCAACACCATTAAATAACCAGAAATGAAATTCACTGCTGAAATCAATGTCATGCCTCAAAAGGCGCTTTTGGATCCTCAAGGAAAAACGGTAAGTGCAAATCTTAAAAATATAGGTCTGGATGCGTTAAGTAACGTTCGCATAGGCAAACACTTCACTTTAGATGTTGAAGCTACTGACCAAAGTGCGGCCGAAGTATTGGTCAAAGAAGCTTGTGAAAAGCTCTTGATAAATCCGGTAATGGAGGCCTTCGAATTCGAAGTCAAAAGCGCTTAAACGCAGTCGCATTTTAGCGTACTCTTGCATGAATTTTACTGCACACCTGCACCTCAGCCCTTCTATAGCTGAAGTGCGGGTGTTCAATTTTTCAGGAGATGGCTTTAAAGGCAGTTCCTGGCGAATAGCCGCCACACCTGCACAAAGATTAGGCATCGATCTCCACCGCTTTATTGACGACTACACCGACCAACATCCCCTTACCAAAGCAGCAAAAGCACATATTCGACCATTTACGGGCAAATATTCAGCGGTGGCTCTTGACCTGCTCGGGGATTATTTCCTCCAGCGGAATTGGGATCAGTTCAAGCTGCTTCAAGATTCGTCCCAGCATCAAAGTCTCAGAGCTTTTATAGCATCCGCAGAATCAGATATTTCAAATCACAGAACACTCCTTAAAGGAAGAGCTGCTGCAATGGCCCCTCATTTGCTCGAGCACCATTGGCTAAACAGCTACCGCGAGATAAGCGGCTTACTGGACGCGGCACGCGGTATAGCACACAGGCATCCCGGGGGCGCGCCGTTAGTTCATTTTTTTGAAGGGCCCGTTCACGACTGTTTAGCCGAATTGGAGCAGTGGTTTTCAACCCTCTACCCCCTTCTAATGCGGGCTTGCCAGGACTTTGTTCACAACCATGGTGATTGGGAAGAACTTTCAAAAGCCTAGAATCGGTTTAAAGTATGCCTATCGTATCTTTGCCTAAACTTTACTAAGCATGATTTACATCAAGCGAAAAGAACACTTTTGTGCAGCGCACAAACTATGGAACAACAAATGGGATGCGGCAACGAATAAGCGCATTTTCGGAAAATGTTCTAATGAGAATTACCACGGTCACAATTTTGAATTAGAAGTTACCGTCCGCGGTGAAATAAATCCGGATACCGGCTTCGTTATGAACTTGTTCGATCTCAAACAGATCGTTCGAGAGCACGTGATTGATGTTGTAGATCACAAGAATTTAAATTTAGATATCGACTTCATGGCAGGCAAGCAGCCTACTGCAGAAATCATTGCTTACGAATTCTGGCAGATTTTAGCTCCTAAAGTCGCAGAATACGGAGCCGAATTGCATAAAATTCAATTGGCAGAAACGCATAATAACATTATAGAATACTACGGAGAATGAAAAAAGCCTATGTATTTCCGGGCCAAGGCGCCCAATACCCAGGAATGGGTAAGGATCTTTACGAAAACCACAAAGAAGCTAAAGAACTTTTTGATACCGCTGACCGTGTGCTAGGATTCGACCTAAGTACAATCATGTTCGAAGGGGATGCAGATGAACTCAAGCAAACAAAGGTTACCCAACCTGCTATTTTCACGATGAGTGTGATTATGGCTAAACTGTTGGGCAACGACTTCCATCCCAATATGGTTGCAGGTCATAGCCTCGGAGAATTTTCAGCATTGTGTGCAGCTGGCGCATTAAGTTTTACCGATGCACTTGCATTAGTAAGTAAACGTGCTATGGCAATGCAGAAAGCGTGTGAAGCGAAGCCTTCAACCATGGCAGCCATTCTAGGCTTGAGCGATGAAGCGGTAGAAGAAATTTGTAATAGTGTCGACGGTATAGTTGTCGCAGCGAATTACAATTGTCCTGGCCAATTAGTGATTTCAGGAGAATTCAACGCCATTGAAACGGCCTGCGCTAAAGCAACTGAAGCGGGAGCAAGACGTGCACTCGTACTGCCCGTGGGCGGTGCTTTTCACAGTCCATTAATGGAACCCGCACGTGCGGAACTAGCCGCTGCCATTGAAGCAACCGAATTCAATACCCCGGTCTGTCCCGTTTATCAGAATAGCGTTGCAAAGGCAGTGCAAAACCCAGTCGAGATAAAAAAGAATTTGATCGATCAGTTAACTGCTCCGGTACGATGGACACAAAGCATTCAGGAAATGATGACGGATGGCGCCAGCGATTTCGTTGAATGTGGACCCGGTAAAACGCTTCAGGGCCTCATTAAAAAAATTGACCGCGCGAACAATGTGAGCGGAATTTCCTTTGAGTAGAGGATGAAAGAAGTTACCTGGAAAAGCCCGTCAAATATTGCCCTAGTCAAGTACTGGGGAAAATACCCTGTCCAATTACCCGCCAACCCGTCAATCAGCTTCACGCTGAGCGCAGCGGCGACGACAACCACACTTAAGTACAAACAAGGTACGGGACAAGTAGTGGTTTTTCTCGAGGGTGAAGAAGCGCCGAGTTTTCTTCCTAAAATCCATACTTTTTTAGAGCGTACTCAGGAGTTATTTCCATTTACCCGTGAATGGGATTTTGAGGTACATACTTCTAACAGCTTTCCCCACAGTTCCGGAATCGCTTCGAGCGCGTCAGGCATGAGTGCCTTATCACTTTGTTTGATGAGTGTAAAAGAGGCACTAGGGATCACCATCACTGACTTCTTTGAAGAGGCCAGTGAAGCAGCTCGACTGGGCTCTGGAAGCGGATCAAGATCCCTCTATGGCCCCATGGCAGCTTGGGGAACACATGAGGACACACCTGGAAGTAACGATCGATTTGCTGTTGCTTACGACCATATTGACCCCATATTTAAATCGTTTCAAGACACTATTTTACTGGTGGACAAGGGAACGAAAAAAGTAAGCTCGACGGTGGGTCACCAGCTCATGGAGGGTCACCCCTATGCAGCGGCAAGGTTTCAGCAAGCACACACCAACCAGACAACACTGTTAACAGCTTTACGTGAAGGCGACTTAGAGGCATTCGGCGCACTCGTAGAAAGTGAAGCGCTTACCTTGCACGCCATGATGATGGCATCTAGACCCTATTTCATCCTGATGCATCCGAACACCTTAAAGGTGATTGAAGCAGTATGGGCTTTTCGAAAGGAAACCGGCACGCCGCTGTACTTCACTTTAGACGCAGGAGCCAACGTTCACTTGTTGTACCCCGCATCACATAAAGACGTAACTTTGTCGTTCATAGAAGAACACCTGAAAACATTTTGTAAGGACGGGAGTTATCTATGTGACGCCGTAGGCGCCGGCCCAGAAAAAATAGAATAATGGAACATAAAAACCCACTCTTCTACGGAAAAGTACTACTCTTCGGAGAATATGGTATCATAAAAGATAGCATGGGTCTTTCTATTCCACATACCTACTACAAAGGCGCCTTTCAGTTCAATTCCACTCCCAATGCGGAGCAATCAAAAAGCAACAGACACCTTCAAGCGTATTTAGCGTACTTACAAAGCCCTGAAGCCCCGTGTCGGTTCGATTTTGCTGCTTTTGAGAACGACCTGTCGAACGGGTTATTCTTTGACTCGAGCATCCCTCAAGGCTTTGGAGTTGGTTCTTCTGGCGCTCTAGTCGCAGCCATTTACGACCGTTACTGTCAAGATAAAATTCCTGCCAGTCCAGAGCAACCTTCAGATATCAAGGCATTGAAGCAATTGTTCAGCTGGATGGAGAGCTATTTCCACGGTAAAAGCAGCGGCATCGACCCAACCATCTGTTATTTAGGACTGCCCTTATTGATTCAAAGTAAAGATGAATTGGGTACTGTAAGCTTACCTGTGAATGCAGGAAAAGGAGCTGTATTTCTTTTAAATAGTGGTGCTCCGGGAGAAACCCAGCCTATGGTAGCCATCTTTATGGAGAAACTTAAGGAAGAGGGCTTCCGCAAAATGCTTAAGAATCAGTTTGTAAAATATAACGATGCGTGTATCCAAGCCTTCGTCAAGGGAGACCGCGGACCATTGTTTACAAATCTCAAGAAATTAAGTGCCTTAGTACTCGATAATTTCGACCCAATGATTCCAAACGGTTTTCACAAACTTTGGAAAGAAGGTCTAGAAACTGAGGATTACTTTTTAAAACTCTGCGGCTCCGGTGGTGGAGGTTTTGTCATGGGATTCACTCGTGACTATGAAAGCATCAAAGATAAATTCCAGGGTTATGCCCCTGAGGTGGTTTACCGCTTTTGAAACCCATGAGTAAAAGACGCTTAAATGCGTTAAAAGTACTGGCTCTTTTGAGTCAGATTCGTTGGTACAATATTCTATTACTTCTTCTAGGACAATATTTAGCAGCACTCTATGTGTTTGCAGATAAATATGCGCGGATTCCACTTTTAACAGATGCTGGAACGCACCTCAGCATTTGGGCATCCACGTTTTTATTGGCCAGTGGATTCCTAATTAATACGTTTTACGACCTAGAAGCAGATAGCATCAATAGGCCTCGGCAAACTTCATTTGAACGATTGGTTCGAAAAAGCACCTCGCTTCGTGTAGCCGGGATTTTATTGTTCTCCGGACTACTTATGGCATTCACGGTCAGCTTGCGCGCTTTAGGCTATTACGGCATCTATGCCTTTTTATTATGGCTGTATTCCCATCGATTAAGGAATATTCCTTTTATCGGACATGCCAGCGCTGCAATCCTAGGTTTAATGCCGTTTTTTGGCATTAGTGTCTACCATGATTTTATTAGTCTGCCTACCCTAGCATATGGTATGCTGCTTGGACTGGCGTTGTTTTCGCGAGAATTAGTTAAAGATTTACTGGGATTTAAAGGCGACATTATCGCAGGTAAGGTGAATGTCGCGGCAGTTTACGGAACTCGTAAGGTCCAATTGGTTCTTGTCATCAACACCATACTTGCTTGGATTCCTGCCTATTTTACGCGGCCACTTTTCAATGAATTTGCCTCTTACGGTATTGTAATCTTATTATTCTTGTTAACCGTGTCGAACCTAATTACATTACGTTCCATCAATGTGCGCAATTTAAGATGGGCGCATCTGGGATATAAATTAGTACTGGTCATTGGTGTTTTGACCATTCCCTTTTTGTAATTATCGAATGATGTTTAGAATGCCTTCCTTGATCGAAATTTCATCAAAAGGTAGATCTACCATGAGCCGCCAGCTGTAAGCGCCCATAGGCACCGGCTTGCCATTGTAAGTACCGTCCCAACAATCGTTTTCGTCTGTGCTAGAATAGACCACATTACCCCAGCGGTTGAAAATCTGAAAATCAAAGCCTTCAAAACCGACACCTTTTATGCTAAAGCAGTCGTTAACTCCGTCGTTGTTTGGGGAAAAAGCAGTGGGTATGTACAAGTAGAAATCGGTTTCGACGGCTACTAGCAAGGTGATACTATCGATACAACCAAAATCGCTCGTTACTACCTGGGTGACCTCGTAATCGCCTGGGCGAGCGAAGTCATATTCAAATTCCGCTCCTGTAATCGTTGTAGAGTCTAAATACCACGTCCAATTCACCTCGTTTTGCGCTTTTTCACTAAACGCCACGCGCAGAGGCACATAAGGGTCATTTAGGTACTGAAAACCTGCTGATGGCTTCGGCATATTAATGGCTAAGGCACTGTCTATGAGCACTACTTCACACCCATCTGATACGCTAAAGGGAACAAAGGTCGTATCATTCCACGGCAAGATTGCACGAGGATTATCTTGTGTCAGGTTATCTGACCAATAAAAAGTAAGCGGATTCTCACCCCCCAGATAAACAGGTGCGAGGTATGCGCTATCCCCTGGACATATGCGGATCGTATCACGCTCGTAAGCCATAGGCTCATAGGGCTTCAAATAAAGATCGTGGGTGAATTCTACTGTATCGCCGCATTCGTCGAACAGAATATATGTGAATGAAGTATCTCCCTCTACGTGAAAATAGCGTGAGGGGAGGTACGTACTGTCCGCCAGCCAAAACCCATCGTAAGAACCCTCAAAGGCAGTTGCCACTACAGAAAGCTCCACACTATCTCCCGGGCAATTCACGGTGTCGGAAGTCGCATTTAACGTCAATGTACCTTCTAAAGAATCTTTATCCCGTAGGAGATAATTCATGCGTCGCACGGGATAGTTGTAACAATCCGTGTAGACATAGTCTTGAACAATAGTCAAGTTTTCGTTCGTCTCGGGTGAATTATCATCGTATACCCAAAATGTAAGAGTATCCGCTGTTTGATAGGGCGCTAAATAAAGCGTATCCGGTAAAACGGAAAAATCAACACCCTCCACTGCCGTGCTTAGAACCGTATCCACATAGATCGGAATCTTCATGTTTACGCTAAGGTTTGCATTGCGTGCAAAGATGATTTCATTCTTATTACATCCCTCAACAAGCATGGTGTCATTGAAACTGTTACCAACGTTTGTGGAGTCTATAATCGTCAATTCAGGACCTTTTAACGATTGCTTCTCAAGGAATACCGCACTGGATAAAGCCGCATCAGATACATTGGCCAATTTTAGTCGAATGGTATACCAACCGCCACATTGTACCTCAGCTCTGGCAGTGAATTTATCAGTATATCCATCCAATGTCGTGATGGAACCGTTCGATGCATTATAATAGCCACTATGTGCTACAAAATTTGGATTTGCCGACGAACAGTTTGATGCTGGATAACTTCCAGAAGGTGATCCGGAATTGATTGTATTTACGGCAATGGGAACGTTGGTTCCTGGAATAGTGGCAATATTTCGTACCACAGTACCATTTGTTGGTGCGCTCACGCCGTTGATGTATGGACCTTCCAAAAAGAAACCGAACACATCATTGAAATTACTACACGTATAGCCGTCGTATTCGTGCGAACCGAAACAATAATTAAATTTTATAGAATCCGATTGAGCGATAAAACTAAATTCGATTTCAACCATATCCTTGATGGCGTATCCGGAAGAACCTAATTGGGTTAAAACAGAGGACAGCTCCGAATCTGTAAAAGTCACATTGTTACCGCTACCGTTGGTGGCCGCGATAACATCAGAGGCATTCTGTGCCGCAACCATTACAATACCTGATTGTACTGGAAAAGCAGTATCATTCGCCTCGAAATAACCGATTTGAGTCGTGTTCGCTTGGGTAAGAGGAAGCGCGTTTTGACCCATATTATAAATGGATAAAGTAGAATCTACAAGAATATTTGCCGCCATCCAATAGGGCTTCTTGTAGTTACCAGTACTATTCACAGTCATGCTGGGCTGAGCCGTTAAAAACACGCCGATCAAAACACTGAATATTAAAAATAATTTGCGCATGCCCGAATATAGAAAATTTAAATGTTGCAAGGCACTTCAATTGTTAGCGTTTAACTTTGAGAACAGAAACAAAATAGGTTCACCATGACAGACCCCAAGACATTTATCGAGGCAAATAAAGAACGATTGTTAGACGAGCTCTTTAGCCTTTTACGCATTCCTTCCATTTCAGCAGATCCGGCCTACAATTCTGACGTTGCAAAATGTGCAGACCATATGGCCGAGCACATGAACTCTTTAGGGTTAGATGCGGTAGAGATTTTCCCAACAGCCGGTCACCCTATCGTTTATGGCGAGTGTCTGGTAGACCCTGATTTACCCACGGTTTTGGTTTATGGTCATTATGATGTGCAGCCTGCGGATCCCATTGAACTATGGGACAATGACCCTTTCGAACCGGTTATTAAAACCACTAAAATCCACCCTGAAGGCGCCATTTTTGCGCGTGGAGCGTGCGACGATAAAGGTCAAATGTTCATGCACCTTAAGGCTTTCGAAATCATGAAAAGTAATGGCGAGATTCCGTGCAATATCAAATTCATGATTGAAGGTGAAGAAGAAGTCGGAAGCAGTAACCTTGAACCCTTCGTGGCAAGTCATAAGGAAAAATTGGCCTGTGATACGATTCTCATCTCTGATACGGGAATGATCAGTAATACGACTCCTTCAATAACAACTGGACTGCGCGGCTTAAGTTACGTTGAGGTTGAGGTCACTGGTCCAAACAGAGATTTACACTCTGGACTCTATGGCGGTGCAGTTGCAAATCCATTGAACGTCCTTGCTAAAATGGTGGCCTCTTTACACGATGAAAATGGACAAATTACAGTCGAGGGATTCTACGACGGTGTTGAGATCGTAAGTACTGATGAACGCGCGCTTATGGCAAAAGCACCTTTTAGTCAAGAGGAATTTAAAGAGAGTATTGGTATCGGCGATGTTTGGGGCGAAGAAGGCTACAGCACACCTGAACGTACTTCTATACGCCCAACGCTAGATGTAAATGGGATGTGGGGCGGCTACATTGGCGAAGGAGCTAAAACCGTAATTCCATCGAAGGCCTATGCTAAAATTTCTATGCGTTTGGTCCCGGGTCAAAACCCGGAAGCGATTACCGAAAAGTTTATCAAACATTTTGAAGCTATTGCCCCAGCCTCAGTCGCCATAAAAGTTACGCCGCACCACGGAGGACTGCCTTATGTAACGCATACAACAAACCCGGCGTATCAAGCCGCATCTAAGGCCTATGAAAAAACCTTTGGTAAGGCGGCCTTGCCTGTACGAAGTGGCGGCTCCATTCCTATCGTTGCGTTGTTTGAACAGCAATTGGGTGCGAAAAGTATTCTCATGGGCTTCGGTTTAGACAGTGATGCGATCCATAGTCCAAACGAACACTATGGTGTTTTCAATTACTTTAAGGGCATCGAAACCATCCCCTATTTCTACGAAAACTACGCCACGCAGAAGTAATGAAAAACGAACTGCACCGGAGCGGGAGTCTTTATCTAAAGCAACATGCCAACAACCCTGTACATTGGCAGCTCTGGTCCGCAGACACGTTAGCACAAGCAGCAGAAGACAAGCGTCTTTTACTGCTTTCCATAGGGTATTCTAGTTGCCATTGGTGCCATGTGATGGAAGAGGAAAGTTTTGAAGATAAGGAGGTAGCGGGTGTGATGAATGCCCATTTTACATCGATCAAAATTGACCGTGAGGAGCGGCCAGATCTGGACGCCCGATACATGAACGCGGTCCAATTAATGACCGGTCAAGGCGGATGGCCATTGAATTGCATCGCCCTACCTGACGGAACGCCAGTTTGGGGGGGTACTTATTTTTCGAAAACCGATTGGATGGCCGCTTTATCACAAATCGCCCAAATGTGGCAGGAATCGCCACAGACCATTGAAGACTACGCCGAGGAAATGCGTCAGGGGTTAATGGATATGGTTAAAGTAAGTAAAAGTGGTACCCCAGGAACTTTTGAAGCGGCGGATTTTGAAGATGTTTTAGTGCCTTGGATGCGTGGATGGGACGAGCGAAACGGTGGATTAACGCATGCGCCAAAATTCCCAATGCCAAGCAACTACAGCTATCTTTTACAACATGGGCTTTTGTCTAGAAACGAGAGAACATTGTCTTTTGTGCACACTACTTTACAAAAAATGGCACTAGGAGGAATCTACGATTTTGTGCACGGTGGCTTCACGCGTTATTCGACAGATCGGTATTGGAAAGTGCCTCACTTCGAGAAGATGTTGTATGACAATGCCCAATTAATTGGGCTATATGCAAAGGCCTACCGCAGTCATGCTAACGAATTATACGCCCAAACCATAGCAGATACGGTGGTTTGGTTGCAAAAGGAAATGCAGCTAGACAACGGCCTGTATGCTGCAGCACTAGATGCAGACAGTGTAACTCCGGAAAACTCCAGAGAAGAAGGCGGTTACTATACTTGGCGGATCGAAGAATTAGAAGGTATGGATCTGCCCTATTTTGATGCGTTTAAATGGTATTTCGATATCACTGAACATGGATCTTGGGAGGGAAAATATATTTTACATCGCACGCAGCCCATTGACAGTTTAGCGGAACGATTGAAAATAGACGTAACGACTGCACATGAACAGCTACTAGAATGGCAGCAGCGTATGGCCCGGGCGACAGCGGATCGATCAAGTACGCATCCGAAACCTTTACGCGATCCTAAAGCCCTCACCTGTTGGAATGCTTTACTAGTCATAGGCTTTGCAGAAGCCCATCGCGCTCTGCCAGAAAAAAAATACGACCAAGCGGCCACCAGCTTGCTTGAAGCATTATTAACTACTGTATGGCAAAACGGCGCTATTGCGCATCAATACTTGAATGAAGCGGCCGAGGGTGATGGCTTCCTTGACGATTACAGCACCTTTGGACAAGCACTGTTAGAGGGGTTCTTGCTCACTGGAAATAGAATATATCTTGAGCGCGCTCAAGAAATCGCAAAGTATATCGAACGTGTTTTTCCGCTTGAAGGTGATTTCCGTGTGTACACTCCTGCCGTTGATGCCGCTTGGCAAAAGCAATTAGAAATCGAAGACAATGTGATCCCTAGCGCCAATTCCATGTGGGCACATTTCTTTCAATCTGTAGGGGTCGTTACAAACCGCAACGATTGGAAGGAGCAGGCCCAAAGAGCTTTGCGTGCCGTTCATAGTAAGGTATTTCGATACGGACCTAACTTTTCGAATTGGCTTGATTTGGGACTAATGAAGGCGTATGGCGCAAAAGAGTTGGTGATCACTGGACCTGGAGCGAAGGCGGCAGCAGAAGAACTACAACGTACCCACTATCAACCCGGAACATTAGTACTATTTAGTGAAACGGCTTCAGAATTAGCGCATTTCAAAGGACGTGTCGGTCGCACGCTCACCTATTATTTGTGCAGTAATAACACATGCCAACTGCCCACGACAGAACCAGACGAACTACTGAAGCTATGGAAAAGCTAAAAGAGCGCTGCGGCTGGTGCAAAGGCAGCGAGTTATACGAAAACTACCACGATAATGAGTGGGGGCGTCCGGTGCGCGATGAAAGGAAAATGTTCGAATTCCTCTTGCTTGAGACCTTTCAAGCAGGCTTGAGCTGGATTACTGTCCTAAAGAAACGCGAAGCTTTTCGAGCCGTTTTTCATCAGTTCGAAATTGCAAGAGTGGCAAAAATGACAGAAAAGGAGATCAAGGATGCGCTACAGAATCCACACATCATTCGTCATGAAGCAAAAATCAGAGCCGCCATTACCAATGCGCAATGTGTTCTAGAGCTTCACGCCCGCGGCAGGACGCTTGTTGATTTCTTCTGGTCCTACGTTGACGGAACGCCTGTTCAAAATGCTTGGAATGATCTAAGTGAGATTCCTGCAAAAACGGATCTTGCATTTCAACTCTCAAAAGACCTTAAGGCACTGGGCTTTAAATTTATAGGACCCACTGTGGTCTATGCCCACATGCAAGCCACAGGAATGGTAAACGACCACCTTACGACCTGTCCTTACTACAACGCTGGAATGCCCTAAAAGAATTTCTTTTTCGATTTTTCCGCAACAAAATCTTTGAGGTAGTAGGGCTCAAAATAGGCCACATCCTCTGCTTCAGGAAGTACGGATAAGTGCTGTCCCATATATTTCGCATCGGGATCAGAGTTCGGCTGAAGTTGCCAATTCTCGGGGATTCGAGTCATAAATTGATCCATTTTCTCTACCCCCTCACCCACTACGGTCACCTGTTCGTTATGTAAATATTCCCAACTATCGTCTGTGATAATCACCGCTTCAACGGCTCCATCTGGCGACAATCCATCCTCGCCCAACCGCCAGACTTGAGCATAAACCTCATCCCGGCGTGCATCCAGAACAGTAATCACAAACGGCGTTGTGCAGTTGGAGAAATCAAAACATCCTAAAGTTGGCACACTATACAATGGAATACCTGAGGCAAAACACAAACCTTTGGCGGTGCTTACACCAATCCGTAAACCGGTATACGAGCCAGGTCCTTTACCTACGCAAATACCAGTCAATGCATTAAAATCAACTGAGTGTTCTTCGAGCAGTTCTTTGATCAGCACATGCAAGCGTTCACCATGAATAAAGCGATCTCCCCTTTCTGCTCTACTCGCAACCAGCTGCTCGCCGTCCCAAAGAGCGATGCTGCAATTCTTAGTTGCTGTTTCTATGCAGAGTAACACACTTATTTTTTAGCTGTGGAAATGCGCGCACCACGCTTTAGATTTCGACTCACCGCACTGTACGGACCGGTAATCACAGCAGTACTGTCTTCTACCCCCGTAACAATGATGAATTCATCGTCTTGAATACCCGATTCTACAACGAGCAAACCAGCTTTCATACCGTCTGGAGTAAAGACCACCTCAAAGCTCTCATCAACATCCTCGCTTAATACGCGTTCGTACGAAACAGCATTTGAAGAAGTGTCCGAACGGACCGTGACGGCCTGTATCGGAACTACCAGCGCATCGCGCACTTTATTCGTAATGATTTCGACAGTAGCCGTCATACCTGGACGGAACGGATTCTTACCGTAGTTTGGTTCCAATACGGCGAAACTGCTATTTAGCATACGGATTTTCACTTCGAAATTGGTCACCTGATCTGGCGAAGCACCCAGTGCCAATTTTGCGCTATTAGCGATTTCACTAACCACACCTCGAAACGAATTTCCTAAGAATGCATCCACCTCAATGAGGGCGGTATCTCCTTTTGTAATCTTCACAATGTCATTCTCGTTGACCTCAACCAAAACCTCCATTGTATTCAGATCTGCAATGCGCAACATCTCAGTACCTGTCATGGTCGCAGTTCCAACCACGCGCTCGCCCAACTCAACGTCTAATTGTGTTACCGTGCCGTCAATTGGTGCAATAATAGTGGTGCGCTTTAAATTTTTATACGCTTCGTCCAGATTTGCCTCTGCACTTTGCAGCTGATATTTAGCGCTCTCCTCTTGTAATTCTGCAACCGAAATGGCGCGCTGTGCTGCATCGTATTCTTGTTCAGAAATGGCACCTTTCTCAAAAAGCACCTTATTTCTTGCCCATAGTTTTTTCGCCTCAGCTAGAGCTACGCTGCTTTGGGCCAAGCCAGCTTTGCCACTGTTCACTGCTGCACGTGCGCGCGTGATGGCACTTTCGTAGAGGTCTGGATTGATCTTTACCAAAACATCGCCTTCGCTGACTTGCTGTCCATCGACAACATTTACTTCAATAATTTCACCACTAACCTCGGGACTCATTTTTACCTCAACCTCCGGTTGAATCTTCCCGCTAGCAGTAACCGATTCCACTACTGTACGTCGATGCGCGTATCCCGTTTCAACGGTAACGGTATCTGCACCCCCACCGATCCAGCCTTTTTTCTTAGCAACAACTAAGGCACCGATAACAACGACCGCAATGGGTATAACAATTTTTAAATTCAGTTTCATGGGCTGTAGGTTATAAGGTGATTTGATTAAATAGGTAGAATTCGAGCACTTTTACTTTAAATAAGTAATCGAATTTTGATTGTATCTCGCGACTCTTCGCAGCGAGGTATTGATTCTTACTTAAGCTCAGATCAAAGGCACTTATTACCCCTGTGTCGAAGTTTAGTTGCGCGTTACCCAGTGCCAGTTCTGAGGCCTCTGCCGAGGCTTGAGAAGCTTCGTACAAAGCGAGTGCGCCTTTGGCATCTAAATAGGCACGCTCCATTGTCTGACGAACATTCACTTCCGTTTGCAACGCATCAATAGTTGCGTTGTCGAGTTGAATTTGTGCGCGCTGTACCGCAGAATGCGTCTGACCAGCATTGAATAAAGGTATTTGAACCCCCACTCCTAAGAATTGATTCCAGTTGTCTTGAAGCTGGTTCGTGATCGTATATTTTTCCGCACTAGCGGGATCCGGTACATTTATGGTAGATGGCACCTGCTCAATAGACCCCGTCAAAGGGTTTTCAACTAACGTGTAGGTAGTTAACGAAACATAATCTGTGAAATAAGGTAGACCTTGAACATAGTTTGAATTCAATTGGGCCGAAAAGGATAACGAGGGATAGCGACCACTTTGGGCCAATTTCACTCCATATTTCGCGCGCTCAACATTCGCATCAGCTAATTTCACACCCGGCTGTTTTCCAACTGCGTCTTCTACTAACCCTTCACTATGGTAACCGGACATTGCGCTCGCCGTTAAATCTACCTCCGGTGTAACAATCTCAAAGGACTCAAAACCCTCCTCCAATTGTAACATCTGATACAACATCAACTTACTCAGTACTACTGCATTTTGCGCACTGGTAACATTACCTTGATCGCTGCTGACTTGTGCAACACTTTGCAAGTAGTTGTCTTTAGAGAGTGCCCCGTTTTCAAATAAAATTTCCGTTCGCTTTAAACTCTGTGAAGAAGCTTCCAATTGACCCTTTGCAACTTCTAGTAACTGCTCATTCACTAAGATTTGTAAGTATGCAGATGCAATATTTAGGAAGACGTTGTTCGAAAGCTCCTGCAGCTGGTACAATGACGCCATTGAATTCATGCGCGCTTGCTGCAATTGGTATACATTTCTACCGCCGTTCAACAACACCCAATTACTCGATGCTGTGGTTCCGAGCGTTTGACGTGAACCCGGCTGTCTCGTGTTTGTAATGGGGTCAATAGTTAAACCGAAATTCCAGTAGTAACCGCCATTAAGATTCAAAGTAGGCAAAAATGCCAATTCACTTTGCTGCTCGTCTACCTCGGCGAGCAACAGTCCGTTTCGTCCTTTCTGAATATCAAGATTGTGCTCTTTGGCGTATTCAATGCACGCACCTAGCGACCAGCTTTCTTGAGCTGAAACAGCACTAGGAGCCGCAAACAGTACTACTAGTGAAAAGAATATATGTGAAAATTGTAAACGCATATCATTAGGGTTAGGGTACCCCAAGATACATTATTTGTAGGCTTTCTTATTCTTGTAAATCTTGTATGCAATTCCCCCAATAATGAGATAGGGGAAAATCATAAGATAGACGATTCCATAATTCAATCCTGCACCAAATCCACCGCCATCGGCAGTTTCCGCTACCGCTTTACACATGGAACATTGTGCAAAACCAATGGTGGTACTCAACAAGAATATGGCTAATAGAGCTCGTTTCCGCATCAGTAATAAGGTTGCATGAATAAGTAAACCAATACACCTGTTAACGCCACATACAACCATACCGGATAGGCAAATTTTACGATGCGTTTGTGCTTTGCAATATCGTTTGTCCATCCACGGTAGATGCTCAAGAGCGCCAATGGAATTACAGGAACACTGAGCAAAATGTGTGAAACCAATATGAAGAAGTACACATAGCGCACTCCTCCTTCACCGCCAAACTTAGCGCTAGGATGCGTCAGGTGGTAGATGACATAAGAAATCAAAAACAAGCTACTCAAAACGAATGCGGTCAGCATGAACGTCTTGTGTACCGTTATCTTTTTATTCTTAATTGCGATTCCTGCAGCAACGAGACAAACGAATGTTGCACCATTTAAAACTGCATGTAAAAACGGAAAGGAGCTCACCGCACTATTTTCATTAATGCCTAAGCCGTCCTTCCACTCTGCTGGCAACACCATTAAAAGGGCCACTGCCAAAGGAATGATCACGCTTAACGCGTAAATCACACGAATGATTTTCTTATCGTCAGTTGAATTACTCATCTAATTTGTTGTGTTTTTCACGTTCGTACTCCGCAATAAGCACTTTTATGTCTTCTTCAAGATCATTAAGTTGTGTGATATCTAAAACATCATAAGAGCCTACAATGTTCCCGTTATCGTCAATACGACTGCGAATATTACCGTTCCAATCGATCAGAATAGCGCTTGTACTGTGTAAAAAGCCACCTTCAGCAGTTTGGTCTTCAAATGCATTCAAATAGACTCCTTTCGCAAGGGCATAAATGTGCGCTTTATCGCCCGTTAAGAAACGCCATTTATCGGCATTGTAATTATTAACCTTTTGGTATTGCGCCAATTTTTCTGGCGTATCTTTTTCAGGATCTACCGTGATGCTGACCATTTCAAATTCAGGATAGCCCTTAAATCGACGCTCTACTTCATTCAAATGAAAATTCATTGCAGGACAGATCGTGGGACAAGTCGCAAAAAAGAAACTCAACACATAAATGGTTGAATCCATCGTCTCATTATTTACGGCACCACCGTTTGTACCTTGAAGGTCGAATTCAGGAATTTCATAATAGACCGTATCGACGCCAGCATCTGTGGTTACTACAGTCTTTGGGCCAACGTACTTAAGGGTTTGAAAAAACACCTCGTTTTGACCGTATACGAAAAACAAATAAAGCAAAGCGGGCAGTACTAATACTGCGATTAGCACTGCCCGATTAAAGATGGATTTATTAGCCATTACTGGAACAAGTATGAACCTTCAGTAAGAAGGATAAACGTCAAGTATGGAATTAAAATCAAGGTCGGTAGGTAAAGGGCATATTTCAGTCCCTTCTTTTCAAATTTCACGTGCATGAAAATCTGCACAATGTAAGCTGCTTTAATAAGGGTAAGCACAATGAACAAGATGTTCAGTATAGATGTACCTATAACTGGAGTCAACATAAACTCAGGCTTTACAATACCCAGAGCAACTTCAACTCCTGTTATCACTAATAGGATCCAGAATACTTTCCAAATCCACCAAGTTCCATTATGATCTGACATGATAATTACGTTTTAGACGAGATAGAAGAATGTGAATACGAATACCCAAACAAGGTCAACGAAGTGCCAGTACAAACCAACTTTTTCAACCATGCGATAGTGACCACGACGCTCATACGTTCCCAACAACACGTTGTAGAAAATAATGAAGTTGATCACTACTCCTGAAAACACGTGAAATCCATGGAAACCAGTAATGAAGAAGAAGAAATTAGCGAATTGCTTCTGTCCATATTCGTTATGAATCATGTTTGCACCTTGTACAACATCGCCTGCTTCAAGTAACGCAACAGAAGTTTCGTGAGTAAACGCGGCGCCAGCCTTACCAGGCTCCATGAGATACATGCCTTCATTCGACTTCATGGCTGAAAGAACCTCGGCTTTAGTAAACATCTCACCGTGGTTGGATGCATGACCCTCTTCCATACCGTGAATTACCTGACTAAAACTTAGACGCTCGCCGTCTTCATTGTAAATGTGAAGAATTTCTTGACGGGCCGTTTCAACAGCACCGCTATCACCTATGATGAAGTGATACCATTCCCACGCTTGAGAACCAACGAAAATAAAACCACCAACGATAGTCCACAACATCCAATTTGTCACTGCCTTGCGATTCATTTTTTCACCCGCATTAACGGCCAATACCATAGTCACTGAGGACATGATCAAAATGAATGTCATCAATGCTACATACAACAAAGGTTGATCCCCTTCAAGCCCCGGAAAGTGAGTAAATACATTTTCAGCAATAGGCCATGTGCTTTCGAATTTGAAGCGCATTAAACCATATGCAGTTAGAAAACCTGAGAAGGTTAACGCATCAGAAAGAAGGAAAAACCACATCATTAGTTTTCCGTAACGCGAGCCTAGTGGTCTTGAACCACCGCCCCAGTTGTTTTCTTCTTGCGTCATTTCAGCGGATGAAGCCATAACGGTTGGATTAAAATTCTTTGGCAAATTTAACGAATAGCACTTAAAAAGACATACAAATAGAGCCACAATAGGTCTACAAAATGCCAATAAATACTCACAAGGGTAATTCCATGGAAGTCAGCCGATGAGTAACGTCCTCTGTATGCACGAAATAGCACCACTAGTAAGGCAATAATTCCGCCTGTTACATGCAATCCATGAAAGAGAAATAAAGCGTATACCCAAGATCCAGCCGGGTGCGATTGTGCACCAGCGAAGTAGATATTATTCGCCATCAATTCCGTCCAAGCCCCACCTTGAAACCACAAAAAGGCAAAACCAAGGAGTAAGGTTACCCAAAGCATTGGCTTTATTGCACTATCCTTGCCCGCAACAAGCTGTCTTTTGCCCCAAATCAAGGCAAGTGAAGAAAGAATAATCACAGCCGTGCTGTAAATAAAAGCTTTAGGTAACGCAAAGGTCATCCATTGTTCATTCATGACCAGGGTAGTTCTGCTAACTACATAACCAGAGGTAAGACCTGCGAAAGCCATAATGATACTTCCGATTCCTATCCACAATAAAGGCTTGGCGGCGCGGCGGCGTTGTTCTTGTAATGTTTCCATCTTAAATGAATCGGTCAATTATATAAATGATTTGCATACCTGTGAGATAAGCAATACTACTCAACATAAGTTTACGTGCGCGCTTGTCATCTGCGTCCTTTAGAAGTAAAATCGCGTTATTCAATACCCAATACCCTAACGCACCTACGGCCGCTGCACCTACCCAGCTGAGTTGAAGCTCACCGGTGATGCCAAAGGCTGGCAAAATACCCACCATCATCATCCAAACCGTATAGATGATAATGTACAACTGTGATGGACGGTCTTTCGCTTTTGACGGCAAAAGATAATAACCCGCTTTCGCGTAGTCGTCGTAGGAAAACCAAGCTATGGCCCAAAAATGGGGAAATTGCCAGAAAAATTGCTGCGCGAATAATGTACCTGTCTCAATGTCAAAATCATTCCGAGCAGCGACCCAACCCAACATGTAAGGAATTGCTCCAGGTATCGCTCCCACAAAAACTGCGAGTGGTGTTTTAGCTTTCAGCGGTGTATACACTAAAGTATACAGTACCACACTTAGCGCACCGAAATAAGCCGTCATTGGGTTAATAACGTACAATGCCCATAACCCAACAGCCAATAAAAATGTTGCTATAAACCACGCTTCTCGCAATGAAAGCGTCCCTAGAGGCAGCGGGCGACCTTTGGTTCTGTTCATCAATGCGTCCCTATCCTTCTCGTAGATTTGATTGTATGCGTTAGATGCAGCAACTACAGTGATCCCTCCGAAGATGAGCAACAGCAATTGAACCCAACTGAACACTTCCATCCCTAGGAAATAACCTGCCACAGAACTGAATACAACAGAAGTACTCAAGCGCAGTTTTCCAAGGCGCAATGCCTCCTTAATAAAGGAGGGTTTCGATGGGGATAGTATGGTTGTTTCCGACATGGGCGGCAAAGATAAGGACTGACCGCTATCTAGAGGAACTTTAAAGCACGATAAAATGAGGGTTTAATAGGTCCTCTTTATTGTACTTCAAGGGAAGGCGTGTCTCTTTGTGCAACATGGCAAAACCAGAAGCTTCTACAACGGCTTGACCCGCAGCTGTATCCCACTCCATAGTGGGTGCAAAGCGCGGATATACGTCAGCCAATCCTTCAGCAACCATGCACATTTTAAGCGAAGACCCTTTACTGAGAATCGCAACTTCACCGTGCTGCGCTCGATACGTAGCTAAAAACGCTTCGGTTTCCTCGTTCATATGGGAACGAGAACCTACGGCTGTAAATGGACGATCCATTGCCACGGGTAAGGCAACCGCGGCTTCTAAATGCGCATCGGTAAATGTTGTCGTCGCGTCTATTACCATTTTAATCGCTCCCGCTCCTTTTACTCCTAAATACAACTCTCCAGTTACGGGAACATAAACCACACCTAATACGGGACTACCAGATTCAATCAATGCTACGTTCACGGTAAACTCGCCGTTGCGCTTGATGAATTCTTTCGTACCGTCCAGTGGATCAACAATCCATAGGGTGGACCAGTGCTTTCTTTCATCAAACGACAAATGCTTGCCTTCCTCACTTAGAACAGGGTGATCTGATGGCTCAAGCCACTTCATGATTGCTGTATTACTGCGTAAATCCGCCTGAGTCAATGGGCTCTCATCCCCTTTCAATTCAACTTCTGTTGTTTCATTGTGGTACACTTCGAGTATTGCAGCACCGCCGTCAAGTGACGCTTGAATAGCAATACGAGCTTCGGAAGAAAGTTGGAATGGTTGCATGGATGTGATGATTGAATTCAGAGATTGTGAGGTATAGAAATGCCCGAACCTTCAGGTCCGGGCATTTTTCATTGTATTCGCTTTTTTGTTTACTGCAAGCGTGCGTTGATCGGTACTGTGTATTGCATTCGAACAGGCTTTCCGCGTTGCTTCGCCGGTATGAATTTTGGCAAAAGCTTGATTACTCGGATGGCTTCATCATCGATAAGTTTATCAACGCCACGCGCAATGGTAACGTTGCTTACTTTTCCGTTTTTCTCAATCACAAAGTTGATGTAAACCTTTCCCTGTATACCCATTTGACGGGCCAATTCTGGGAATTCAAACTTTTTACCGATGTGCTGCATGATGTTTTGATTGAAACACATGAACTTTTCATCTTCTGTAGCCAAATTCTCACAACCGGGAAAAATAGGTTTGTTCTCTACGACAGCAAAGTTGAAAATTTCATCTTCAGCATCTTCAACTTCTTCGATGATTTCGATTTCCTCGCTCTCATCAGTTTCGGTAGACTCAAACTCTACTTCTTCGATCTCCAAATCGTTCTCAACAATCTGAATTACCTCTGGCGGTGCCGGCGGTGGCGGTGGTGGTGGCGGTGGTGGCGTACGGTTAGTAATGATGGCAATCTCATCATCATCATCGTATGACATTTTACCCAACTGACCTGGACCGTCTTCGTAAGACTTTAGCTCCAAAAAGAATAGAGTAAATGCTAGAGAAGCGGTAAGACCGATCAATAAGAAGAGACTCTTCTTATTTTCTGCATCCGCTTTTGCTGATTTTCTAGTTTTCATGAATGTAGACTATTGTGGCGCTAAAATAGCCAAAAGTATTGTTAGCGCAAGGTGAAATTTTGAGTGTTTTTTCTCTCCTATCGCTCGAATGAAACAGGTATAATCCAGTTCGAGGCTGAGGGCAGTCCATGCTTTGTCGCAGGTCGTATGGCATCCGGTAATGTACTCATTGCTCGAACAGCCTCTTCACCAGCGCGATCATCATAGGAACGAACGCTTTCTACCTGTACAATCTTACCTGTCGCATCAAAAAGAATTTCCACAAATACGCGGCCGTTCTCTTCCAATCCTTCCGGCCATTGAAGTTCGTTCATGATGTGCCCCATGATGAATCGGTCAAAGCAAGTTCGCTGGGCATTCGCATCTTCTTCGATATGCGCACAGTGCTCAAAAACAGGTACCGTTTCCTTTAGAGAAATATGTACATCTGCAGGATCGTTCTGGCCTACAAGTTGAGCGGTTAATCCTAAAGCGATTAAACACAAAGAAAAACGCATTTTCATTCTAGTGTAGTTTTACATTAATGGGTAGAATATACGACATACGCACGGGCTTACCGTTCAACTTCGCCGGGGTAAAATCCGGCAATGATTGTACGACTCGAATGGCCTCCTCGCCAACGAGTTCATCACTTCCACGAACGATCTTCGCCTGGCGAACATCGCCGTTCTTTTCGATGATAAATTCAACATAGACTTTTTCTCCAGTACTGAATTGCATCATGCGCTCGCTCACTTCGAATTCGCGGGCAATGAAGCGCATTAATTGAACATTCATACATTGATACAGTGCATCGTTACCAATAGCGTCCTCGCAACCTTGGAATATGGGCATGCTCTCCACTTGAGCAAATGAAAACACCTCAGAAGGATCAACAGGATCAGGATCAATAACCAAATCGAGCCCTTCATCAATACCTGTAAAAAACAACTCATTACCCAAATCAATTATGGGAAGGTTATTGTCGATGATTTTAAACTGGTTGGGATTTATTTTTGGTGCCTTTTTAGCCTTAGCTTCGAGTTTTGGAGATCGTGCAACAGTCACCGGCACTGTCCAGTCCACTTCCTCGGCTGCGAGCAATTCACAACTGAAGTCCGGTAATGCGCGAACCGGCGAAGCCCACTCTAAAGCGACGATGGTTAAAAATAAAGCAGTGGTTAAGCCAATTACGAAAAACAGCGGTCTTCTTTTTTCGAGGTTGGCTTGCGGTGATTTACTTGATTTAGATCTCATAACATTCTGATTTAGAGGGTTCAGTATGTTATAAGCCAAAAACTATTCCAAAACTTTATGAAAGAGGCGACTTGAAATGATTCCTACCATAGCGCCCCCTGTATTGGCGAGTCCGTCCATAAAGTCGGCATTACGACCGAATTCCATAGCGCCTTGAAGTACTTCAACAGCCCCTCCTACACACGCTGCTGCAATCCAATAAGTGAGCATTTTCCTGCGTGATAAGCGGCGCTTGTATGCTCGAGAAGAAGCAAAATAAAGGAGTACTATCCAGGAGAAGTACAATATAAAATGAACCAGTTTGTCACTGATCTGTATACTGAACCCTGGATCAATATCATCTACAGGAGCAAGGCAGATGTAGAGAATAAGAAAGCCCCAACCAATGGCAGGGGCTCTATATATCCAAGGATTCCACATGGGTTTATCCGAGCATTGCTTCGTAAGCAGCTGCGTCCATTAATCCATCCAATTCAGAAGAATCAGCGATCTTCATCTTCACCATCCAACCTTTTCCATAAGGGTCTTCGTTTACAGCTTCTGGAGCATCTTCTAGATCTTCATTGAATTCGAGTACTTCGCCACTAACAGGAAGAAATAGGTCGGATACCGTCTTTACTGCTTCAACACTACCAAAGACCTCATCTTTATCTAAAGACTCACCTTCTGTATCAACATCAACAAAGACAATATCACCAAGTTCGCCTGCTGCGAATTCGGTAATTCCAACATAGGCCTCATCGCCCTCAACGCGAACCCACTCGTGGTCCTTTGAATACTTTAAGTTATCCGGAAACTGCATATGCGTTTAATTTTTTTTCAAATGTAAGTTCTATTTTAATCTCTTCCACACCTATTTGCCAAGATTAAATCGGAAGGCAATTCCAGCGTTCGTATTAAGCGTTGGAAAGGCGTTAGAGGTCTTGAATTTACTTACCGTTTGATCGTAATAGAGGCGTGCCGTTAACTTGGGTGAAAGCATGTAATCGGCACTTGCTTTCAGTGACCAAATTCGTTGCCCTGCAGTCACCTGGTCTAAGCCTTCTTGAATCCGTCGGATTACAGTTTGGTTGTCTCGTAAACTGAAATCCAATTTCAAATCGAGGTTGGAAGTGATTTTTTGCGGCCTGCCGTCTGTAACAACATTAAAACTAACATCCTTGATGATGTATCCTGTACCCAATACGAATTCGTACCCTTTGGTATCCGTCATTTGGTTGTTGACTAAGGATAGATTTAACTGGCGATTTCGCTTAATGTCCAAACGCAAACTTGCCTGATTCTTCATACGCATATTTACACCCACGAAAGGCCCAAAGTTCTCAGCAATACTGATCTGAGAGATTTGGAAATCTGGAAGGAAATCACCGTTCGAATTACGAATGTTGTTTGGCGGTTCCCCATTTTGAATGCGTTGCTGCAAGAGCATGTTGCTTTGGTATGAATTAATGGTATACAAACTCTTGTAGGTATGGGTTAAGGTGAAGCTTTGGAAGTTCTTTTTAAACCATGGAATGTTCATCAATCCATTAAAGTTTAAGGTCCAATTCGGCATCGGCATCGTTGGCCTTCCATTCAATTCTACCTCCGAAGGATCGCGTCCGCTATACGCTGCTAAGAAAGCTGGAATTAAAACATCGGCACTGTTGTAACTGTAGCCGTCATACCCTTCTCGTGTTCCGGTCGTATCCTGAGCGCCCGAAATAAAACTAGGCACATAGGCTGGGTCCGTTTGATTACGGGCAAAAGCCAAGCGTTGTGAAACCACATTACGATGATCTAGGAACGTTTCGTAAACCTGCGAAAACGATGAACTGTCAAGCGGCTCAAAAGCACTCCCAATAGAGAGGAAGGAAACACTGTAGTTCCCCATATCCATCGGATTAAAATGGTAATAACCTTCCGACAAGCCCAGCGTGGTGTCTTGCAATGGATCATGGTAACGGTAGATCGAACTACTGTTTAAACCCGCAACGCGCGTAGCTGTAATTTGAAGACGAATGTCTTTCCAAGGTTCAACGACAGCACGGAAATTCAGATTTTCTGTGAATGTTTTTTGGAATTGGTTGGGCTGTTTTGTGTTTTTCGTTAACCAATTATTCTCGGCCGCACGCTCTGCCACAGCACTTTGTGCACCAAAGACGAAATCCACACCCGGTGCGAACAGGCTACTAGGATCCATTCCAAAAGTCACAGGATTTGTAATAATCCCTGGCAAAAGTGTTCCATTGGTCTGCGAGTATGTAAGAGAAGCACTGCGAACCATCATTGCGACACGAGCGGTTCCCAAGAGTATTTTTGAATCTTTCTTTTCTTTCTCGTCTTCCCCTTCTTTTTTGCCTTTACCTTCTTTTCCTGCTGCTCCGCGTTTAGGAGGAGCTCCGCGACGACGCGACTGCGGTGTGGGACGTGCGCCTTGATTTGCCTTGCGAAGAAATGGAATCTGATTATAGAAGTTCACAAAATTGGCGTTTCCATTAAATTGAATGGAATTGGAATTTTGAATCCGATTACCGTAATACAATTCCGGGCGCGTTTTAGGATTCAATGCCGCAGTTGAATTCGACGTCCAATCATAATTTGCGGTATAGCGCAACGACGTCGAGGTGAAATCCATGAACGGGAGTTTGTTCAATGGAATTTGCCAGTTCAAATTAAAAGTCTGGTGAAATTGTGTGGGACGTCCCAGGGTGGCTAATCCTTGAGTAATTGTATCTCTGTTGGCTTGGGTTTTCGGATTACCCGGCAATTCATCAACACGGCTTTGCGCAGTAGCGTTGTAGTCCAGCTTCAACCCCTTGCTCAGATCATAGGCAATATCATACATCCGCTTCGTGGTCAGTTCCTTATTGTAGGTAACCGGCAGCTTGATAGACGGATCAAACGTATTGCGCATTTGGAGCAAATTCACTTGACGTCGTACTTCCGTTCGCATACTCACTTTCGACGGTAAGTAATAAAAGTTGAAATCACGAATAAGAGCCAATTGCTTATTCTTCACCAAATTCTTGAATGGAGCAACGTTCTGCGGGCGTGTTTGGTAACTGTAATTCAACGAAGCCAAATGCATGAATCGTTGGTCTTGAACAATATTTATGGTGCGCTTCTCACTTTCTGTGTAGGCGTATGAAGTGTTGAAATTACTAATGGCAAATGGAGAATTGGCCCAATTTATTTTTGGCCGTGCTTCTTTTCCTCCTTTTTCGCCGTTCACTTTGGGTTCCTTTCCTTTTGGCCCCATAGATTGTGGACCAGGACCTCGCGGCCCAGGTGCACCACCACTGCCCTTTTCTTTTCTCACGTTGGTGAAATTCAAACTCTTCTGCATGTTGTATTCCTGACCTGCAAAACGGATACTATCACGATCTTCCTGGTCTGAGACATTCGCCAATGCACTTTTGAATTCAATGTCCGGATCAAGCGGATTGAATTGAGGGCTTTTGAAGCTCTCAGAAAAACTGAAGAACATCGGCACTTTCACACCCGCCTCCTGAGGCAATACTTTATCGAGGTTGACGTTCGTCTGAACACCATAGGAGCGCTCCGCAAATTTATTTCGTTCATTCACGGTTTGATCGATGGAACCAAAACCAATGGTTGAATACATCCCCGTCAAATTCACGTTAGCAAAATCGGCTAATTTAGCGCTTGCCGTTGCCGTTGCTGCCCAACCGCCGCGGTTATCAAAATCACTCAGGCGCAATTCATTCACCCATATTTCCGCACATTTCGATAGACCGTCGTCACCATCGGTTGCCGTCCGTTTTTTGGGATTCCGCACTCCAATCAATAAAGTTCGAATGTTTCCTAAGTTCGGTGAACCTACCACACTTAGTCGTTTACCGTCGGGTGTTGTAATGGTGTATTTATTACTTAAACTGAGCGTGGGATCAGTTTCCATCGCTGTGTTGCGCGTGAGTTTTAAGGTTTTGAGGTCTTCAAACGACACGTCGATGTTGTTATCTTGAGGCCAAATATCCTCAGGAATAAGCGCGCCCCAAGGCGTGACCTTTAGCGGCACTTCGTATTCATAGAAGTTGCCGTTGTAATCGGAACCGAGTCGAACAAAAATGCTCAAATCACCATCGTTCAAGTCCTCAAAATCGCCGGCGGCCTCTGCATGTACGAACATGCGCAAACGCTTATACATCCTCATATCAAAGTTGAAATTTCGGAATACTGCACGGGCATCACCATCCTCTAATCCACAAATTTCAAGCGACATACTTTGTTCGTTCTGCTGGATGATTTGAGTACCGCCATAAACCAATTGGCGCTCAATATCTGGAGGCAGTACATAAGGAATGGGCACACGACCACCGTTCTCTTCAAGGTTAACCGCATTAACATTGAAGTTGGTCTCATCGTCTTCATCCACAGGAACGTTTTCGCGAACATCATCAAGGTTGAAGGGGAATCGGCGCCATTCGCCACGAACCAATTCAAGCTTCGCAAAGCGCATCACTAATGGATCCTCAAATTCTGTCAAGAACATACGGAGGAAACGAATCGAACGGAAATCCTGAATTCCGCCTACCTTCTTTTCAGGCTTGAATACTGGAATTTTGAATTGGATCCAGCGCGTAGGACGGCTGATTCCGTTGGGAAGATCGTGACTTTGGGTTTCAAAAATATCTGCGACGTTATTTTTACCTACCTCTAAATCTTCTGGACGCATACTAATGCGGTACTGGAAATAACTCTCTGTCTTGCTCAGCGTTTGATCGCGGTTCGCATCTTCTTTATCGGGAACGTTCGTTGCAGAAGCAGGCGCTCCGTTAATCGTCTCCGTAGCGCTGTTGCCCTGAACACCATTGAAGTTTTTATAGCGCTTCATTATATCAGCTTGAGCATTATCCAAACTATCACCTCTGTAGAACACGAAGTTATCCGCACTAGGGTCTGGATAGGCACGGACATAGGCGTTCGAGGTCGTTCCATAGACCGTGGCGATGCGCTGTAGATAGTTACCTGTGCCGACGGGTGCCCAAGCGCGCTCCTCGCTATCATCGAGCGCGTCAAACCCAACATCCTGTGCCTCACGCGCTCCAGTGGCATTGTCGAAAAATTCTGTAATGGGCTGAATCTCACTCAAGAGCCCCCATTGTGTGCTGTCCATACCGCTTTTGTCACCATCTGCTGGAATCCCGTTTTCGAAACTCTGACGACCGTCTTTGAGAATGTCTTCGCTCACGCTTCCCAGGTTGAAATAGATGTCACCACCGTCCGGCGCATCGGGATTATCATAGAATGGATCCATCACCCAAAATTGGATGAACTCAATATTCTGTTCCTCAAAGTTGTTGATTTGAAGGGGACGCATAATACCCCCCCAACGGGAAGCCGGATCGTTTAGAAATCCATCCGCATCCATACCGGCACTGATTCCAGATTGCCCTTCCACCTCGTAGTTGTACGGCCCACGCTCATTAGGGTAATACGCGAGATCAAACATGGCTAAGTTGCGCGCTTCGTTCGTACTCAAACTGTAATTTGGAAAGACCTCTTTTACCAAAACTTCACGCATTCGTTGGTCGGAGGTAATTTCTGGATCGTTGCGAATGTTGTCAGGGACGCTAGCGCCTCCGGTATAGAAGGATGGATCAATAATATACCAGGCGAGTTTTGCACGATTGTATCCGTATGCCAAATCATTGTTTAGCTCGCTTTCTGGGAATAAATCTGTCTGTTTTCCCGGTGTGGAAGCAAGGTTCCAAGCATTTAAGCTGCGTAGGTCAATAGTGGTTTGCGAACTTTCAAAATCGTCGAGGTAGGTAGTTTCCGCTCCAGTAATACGAATACCTCTTGGCGATCCTGGAATGAGGTGGGCAAATTCACCACGGAATTGCAATTGTGATTTTTCTTTCGTCTCAATAAAAGGTAATGCATCTACGAATCGAGTCAAATACGGCGCCTCGGAATTGTAGTTCGTATTCATACCCCATATAGTATTCGAAATGGGCTCGTCGCCAATATTTACTTTTTGCGTTAGCGGACGTTCCGTCAAATGAAGCCACGTACCACCAATATTCAGCTTGTCATTAACCTTGTGGTCTATGGTGGTTCCATAGAACGTTTTCGTCTGTACATTGAACATGGTGTTGTTCTCGAATCCAACCTTAATGGGTGAACCTGAATTCAATACCCCTTCATTGATGATTCGAACCCTTCCAAGCGAATAGTCTACGGTATAATCTTGATTTTCTACTAATGTTCGACCTCCTGCAGTCACAGTCACCGAGCCTTGAGGGATGTTAAAGGCCCCCAAACTGATTTCAGAACCAGATGCACTTTTGTATTGGCCGCGTAAAATGAATTTATTTTTCTGGGTTTGCTCCTGCGCACGAAAGCGTGTACTGTCGTAAAGCGCACTGTAAACGTATTTAGTACGTGCCTGCTCTGTATCCAGTTTCCGCTCAAGATTACTTCCGAAGGGCTCCACTACAGGAAAAATGACCTTACCGCGTTGTTTATCGATAGTTACGCCCTGGACGAAATCGAAAATTCCATCTGGATAGGGATCATTGTTGGTATTCAGTTTATCCAACTCCATCACCCCGATAAGTAACGTATCACTCAAATTGCCATCGGGCAAGAATGGAATGGGTACCCCCGTTTCATCGTTCATGTACAAAATGTCCATGTAGAAGTCTTCACGGTCCAATTGGTACGCGTTGAGCGCATAGATGTTCTTCATCATCAAATCCCAAGTCGGCATACGCACATCCAAAACAGTACTTTTCAGCAACTTCAAAATCAATGTTTTCGGTGGAGTCACTCCATCGTTGGAGAATTCACCTACCTGATACGTGCGACCCGCGGCAGTATATTGAAAAGCCACCGCCAACACCTCATCTTGATTGAGCGATTGATTTAAAGTGATGTACCCGAGCTGCGGATGCACATTGTACTGATTGGGCTCGAGTTTTCGAGCATTGGCCAATTCTACATATTCTTTCGCCTCCAAGAAACCAGCGGAACTCAAGTCTTGGTTCGCTAGGGAGATGTCACGTACGCCAGGAATTGCACTTTCCAAAGCCAACGGATCTAGCTGGTTGTTCGCATTGTTAGGAAACCCTTCAATGTTCGTATTTGACCCAGGAAAAATACCAATACCGGGCAAGTTCAATGAGTCATTACGATATGCGTATCGCTTGTCGGCACCCAAATCCATGAATGCAACAATATTTCTCAAGTTTACTGTAGAACTGCGCTCATTCGTCACCCATACCTCCACCTTCGTAATCTGCACAGGCGAGGTAATTAGTGGCATATTCTCCAGGTACTCCTCGTAATGGTCTCTAAAAAATTGACTCAAGAAATAATGACGATTGGCCTCGTATTGATCGCCTTGAATCATAAATTCAGTCGTCGTTCCACCGCCTTGCACGTTGATACTTTCGCTTTGGGAACGTTGTTCTGAAAAAACGGTAGTAACCATAGTATTCCCAAACTGGAACTGGCCTTTCAATCCAAACAAACTCTGGGCGCCGGTAATAAGGGAACTGTTTAACGGGAGATTGATATTACCCATCTCCAGACGCTTCACAATATCGTCTTCCTCTCCTTCAAAGTCCAGTTTCATTTTGTTATCAAAAGCAAACGTCGCTTCGGTATCGTAATTCACGCCTAATTCTAATCGGTCACCAATTTTCCCTTTTACGTTCATTTGAATACGCTGTCCAAAGTCAAAGGCAAAAGTCTTTTGATTTCGTACCGGAATGCCTGGGTTTTCTACGTATTGATATTTTCCACCAAAACGAATTTCCGCCATCCCTTGTGGACGGATTTCAACCAAATCACTACCAAAAACTTGTCCTAAAGCTTCGTTTCCGGTTTGAATTTGAGGTATCAAGCCTGCATTATCACGAGGATCGTCTCCGCTTGCATTAAAGGCGGTACTTTTGGAATTGAAATAGTCGTTCTCCGCCTGGTCATACATCCATTGACGGTATTGATCCGTTGTCCAAACTTCAGGTACGGGCAAGAGCAAGTCCCCGATGCGTTTATAGACCAGATAGTTTCCCGAGATAGGATCGTAAATAATTTCACGCTGAAAATTGGAAGGCTCAGGTAAAGTAATACCACCCGAGGTTTGGGTCGTATCTGTACTGCCCCCATCGTTTTGACCGAAGAGTTGCTGCGGACTGCAAAGTAACGCGACCAGCATAAGCCAGCCATATGTCTTTAACAAATTTCGCGTCATTTAGAGCATTTGAAGGGCTTGGCGGACTAATTCTTCCGTCGGTGCTCCTGGGTTTTGTTTCAACAGTTTGTTCAATACTGTTTCCGCTTGCTTCGCGCTAATGCCTAAAGTAGTAAGCGCCGAATGGGCCTCTGCGCGAGCACCGCTCTTCGCAACCGGTCCACTTGCATCTAGTCCTGCTGCAGTCTTGACCACTTTGTCCTTGAGGTCAATCACAATTCTTTGTGCTGTTTTAGCGCCTATACCTTTTACCCCTTGAAGCGTAGGTATATCTTCGCTCATGATTGCTTGCTCTACTTCTGTAGGGCTCAATGAACTCAATATGACACGAGCGGTATTCGCGCCGACGCCACTAACGCTAATCAATAATTCAAAAAGCGCCTTTTCTCGTTGCGTACTGAATCCAAAAAGCATTTGTGCATCCTCACGGACCAAATGATAGGTGTACAATAAGCCCTCAGATAGGGGCTCTACATCTGCGTAGGTATTTAGTGAAATTTGCACATCATATCCAACACCTGCGCAGTCCACAACTACCTGAGTAGCTGACTTCAATACATATGCTCCTTTTACGTAGTAAATCATGGTCTAAACCGATTGAACCAATAACTAACGTTTGATTCCTAGTTATCGTGTGTTTTAAACGAAAAAAGCCGCGCATTTAGCGCGGCGATCGATCGTGATATATCTTATTGACTGACTATAAGTTTTTTATACGTCCCTCCGTCCAATGAATAGAGGTAAACTCCATCGCTTAAATCATTCAAGGCGACAGTATTTTGACCGGGCAAAAGAGCTTTTCGTTTTACCAAAGCACCTAGTGCATTGTAAATGGCAAGTTCGCTGGAACGTTGTACTTCGATGGTTATGCTGTTTTTCGCCGGATTAGGGTATAATCGACTTTCACTTACTTGCAAAGATACTGTCCCCATGGTTGGGCCGGCTGCAATGGTTACCCAGACGCTTAAGCTGTCACTCGCATCTTTTCCGCTGTAGAAAACATAGCGAGTCGAATCCGTACAAGTCGCACTGGTCGACGGTGAATACACATGTCCACTGAAATCGTTTTTTTCCATTCCTGCGTCAACTGCTACATGACCAATAGAGTTGTCAATGTCGGCACCGTAACAAAAATCCCAACAAAAATAACCACTGTCGTAAGCGCAAGTAGGATTTGCATATGCTCTGCGAACCATTACTTCTAAATCCTCAGTACTGGTATTTTTGATCTTGATATGGAATCCGTAATCGGCTACAGCTGTTGAATTAATTTCAACCACCGTATCCTGCTCTACTACCATTAATGACTGCGCATAGGTAGTTGTACTCATTGCGATAAATAAAAGGACGACAATTCTTTTCATAGTAGGGCTTTCTATTAGCCTTCAAATATAAACAATGTCTTTTAGACGTTGGAGGACATTTTTTCAGCTTCTTTTTATTAATTTCCCGGCTCTAAAAAACAGAACAGCATGAAAAAAACTCTACTCACCCTAACAGCTTTGTTTGCATCAGCAGCAGTCTTTGCACAAGGCCAGAGTACCATTCAGTCATGGGATTTTAACTCCGGTATTCCAACAGGCTGGACACAATCTACGAGCGCTACCGATGGCGGTTTCCAAGCGGGATCGGCATCTTCAATGAGCTCTCAGTACTTTACCATAACAGATCCCGGATCAAACATTGTTGGAACGAACGATGATGACTGTAACTGTGATAAGTCAGACGAATATCTAATCACCGACACCATTAACCTGAGCAACTATTCCGTATTGCACGCAACATTTAAAAGTTTCTATTTCGGTGCGACCTATAATAATGCGACAGAAGCTGCCGAATTCTTGTACACCACGAACGGTGGAACAACTTGGACTTCGCTAGCAGACATTACTCCAGGTGCTGATTGGACTTCACAGTGGATCGACATTAGCGCTGCTTGTGGTAACAGCAACGTTCAGTTTGCTTTCAACTACCAAGATGCCGGCGGCTGGCTCTACGGTCTAGGAATTGATGATTTCTCAATTTTCGCTCCATACAACTTTGACCTCGCAACAGAATCGTTGGATATGTTCAGCACTGTAGGCTTGAACAAAGCGCCCTTCACTATTGAAGGTACTATCACAAACTACGGTGGAACGACCATCACTTCGATGGATCTGAACTATAAAATAGATAACGGCACCACTGTTACTGATGCGTTAACCGGCTTAAGCATTGCACCGTACCAAACGTACACATTCTCGCACAGCACTAGTTGGAACCCAAGTACAACGGGCACGTACACGGTTGATGTATGGGCATCATCTTTGAACGGTGGCAACGACCAAAACACAGGTAACGACATGTTAACTTCAACTATTGAGGTTGTAACAGCAACAGCAGATCGCGTGGTTTTAGCAGAAGAGTTTACTTCCTCAACTTGTGGACCATGTGCTAGTTTCAATCCTGGTTATAAGCAATTATTAGACGATAATGATGCCAATACCTCAGGAACGCAGTTGGTTTCTGTGAAGTACCAAATGAACTGGCCTGCGCCAGGGAATGACCCTGCATACAATTCAGAAGCTTTAGCACGTCGCAGCGCATACGGAATTAGCGGTGTCCCAGATGTTGTTTATTCAGGTTCGAATATACCTACCAGTCAAGCAAACATCGATGCTGTTACCGCAATTCCTGCACTTGCTGAAATGTCAGCAGAATGGAGTTTTACAGGTAACTACATTCAATGTGATGTTGAGGTAGAGGCATTAGGGAATCTAGGTTCTAATAATGTGCTTCACATGGCAATGATTGAAAAAGAGATTGGTCATAACGTACAGACGAACGGAGAAACTACATTCTACCAAGTCTTCCGTAAGTTCATGGATGGCGAAAATGGTAAAGCCATGGGGTCGATGACTGCTGGAAATACCTACACGCATTATGCTAACTCAACCATCTCCGTAAATAGTGCACCTACACAAGGTTCATTTGACTTCTGGGTGGGAACAAGCAATATGGACATCATTGTTTGGTTGCAAGACAACACTACTGGTGAAGTATTGCAAGCAGCTTATGCAGAGTACACAACTTCGAGTGTAAACGAAATGGACAATCTCGCGCGTTATATCGCAGTTTACCCTAACCCGGCAAACGATATTGCAGGAGTAGAAATTGACTTGATGGATCGCAGTGATGTGGCTATCAATGTAATAAATGTAATGGGTCAAACCGTATTTACAGATTCACAAACATTAGATGCAGGTACGCAGAAAATCGACTTAGAGACGAGCGCCTTGAGTGCAGGTTTATACTTTGTGAATGTAAATGTGAATGGCGTAAGCAAGACCTTGCGCTTAAACATTGCACACTAAGACTTAAAAATTGCTATTTTTACGGGGGACTGCGGTCCCCCGTTTTTTTGATTAAATCGCTCCAGATGAAAAACCTTTTTACAGCATTCGCTGTCACACTCCTTGCACTAGGAATGCAGGCACAACAATTGCCCAGCACAACACTCAAAACACTTGATGGAAAACTGGTCGATATAAAAGATCAAATTGGTACTGAAGGGCCAACAGTCATCGGTTTCTGGGCAACGTGGTGTAAGCCTTGTATAAAAGAATTAACTGCATTTGCAGATTATGCAATAGAGCTTGAAGATGAATACGGAGCAAAGGTTTTAGCAGTGAGTATTGACGATACGAGAAACTCATCGCGTGTGGCTCCTATGGTGCAAGGTCAAGGATGGGAATACACCGTTCTCTTAGACGAGAACCAAGATTTAAAGCGAAATCTCGGTATCGTTAATGTGCCTTTCACCTTAGTATTGAATGCGGATGGTGAAGTCGTTTGGAAGCATAGCGGGTATTCGCCTGGCGATGAAGAAAATCTAGCCGAAGTCGTTGCAAAAGTGGCTCGCGGTGAATCGGTCGAGCATTGATACCAATGAACCGATTAGCCATACGCTTACTTGCGTTTCTACTCTTGCCTAGTGCAGCCATAGCACAAGATTCTTACGGCGGCCAATTGCATGGAAATTTTCAGTTAGACGGCCAATTATACCTGCGCGATGAAGGGATTGATCCTACTGGAGAATTCTACCCAGATGAACGTTTTCTGGGGCAGGGATATGCAAATTTCGTCTACACAGACGGCGATTTTTCCGGAGGATTGCGCTATGAAAATTATCAGAATGTGATGCTCGGCTTCCCAGAAGGCTACCGCGGCGAGGGCATTACTTATCGCTACTTACAGTTCAAACAAGACAATCTCGATGTAACCGTCGGTAGCTTTTATGAGCAGTTCGGATCTGGCATGGTATTCCGCTCCTACGAGGAGCGAGGATTAGGCTATGATAATGCAATGGACGGGGTGCGCGTCAAAGCGAATCTAGCGAAAGGTGTTTACTTTAAAGGGGTGCTGGGACGGCAACGTTTCTATTTTGAAAAAAGTCCCGGTCTTCTAAGAGGTGTCGATGCCGAAATCAATTTAAGCGAACGTTGGCATGCGCTCGACTCGCTTGGTCTACGTTGGACAATCGGGGCCAGCTACATGAGTAAATACCAACGTGCTAACGATCCGTTTTTAGTACTGCCCGAAAATGTGGCTGCGGCAGGCGTTCGTTCCCAATTGATGAAAGGTCCGTGGGTTTTAAATACCGAATTCGCCTATAAAGCGAATGATCCTAGTGCCGACAATGGCTACATCTATAAAGACGGAAACGGTTTTATAGCCAATCTCAGTTACAGTAAAAATGGACTAGGGGTGATTGCAGGTGTAAAGCGCATAGATAACATGAGTTTTAGAAGCGACCGCAATGGAAGTACCATCGATATGTTGGTAAACTATCTGAGCCCGACAACCGAGGTTCATACCTATGCTTTACCGGCATTGTACCAGTATGCAACGCAGATTAATGGCGAAGAAGGCATTCAATTAGAAGCCAATTACAGATTCAAACGCAAATCTAAACTCGGCGGGAAATATGGGACGCTTGTAAGTATTAATTACAGCGCTGTACAAAGTATTGATAAAGACTACGTGGCGTCTTCTAATGACACTCTTCGAACGTTACAAGGGTATTACAGTGATCCCATGGAGCGTGGGACCATTCCCTATTTTCACGACCTGAACTTTAAAATCAGTAAGAAAGTCAATAGATCTTTCAAGTACAACCTCACCTATTTAAACTTGCACTACAACCGCAGTGTTCTTGAGGATGGATTGAGCGACGAACCCATGCTTTCAAACCCAGAAAACATCAAGACTATGGATGCAGATGTGATCGTTTTAGAAACCTTATATAAGGTGAAATCGAAACACTATCTGCGAAATGAATTCCAGTTACTCTCCACGCAAGACGATCGAGGCAGTATGGCGATGGCGCTAGTGGAATACAGCATCGCGCCGCACTGGTTCTTCAGTGTCCAGGACATCTACAACTATGGCAATCCCGACCCCGATCAACAGCTCCATTATCCGCTAGCGAGTGTCGTCTACACGCAAGGTACTAGCAGATTCCAACTTTCCTACGGACGCCAACAGCGTGGTATCTTTTGTGTCGGAGGGGTATGTCGAGTCGTTCCACCCTCTAATGGTGTGAGTTTCTCCTTAACCACAAGTTTCTAAGACATGAAGCAACTCCTACTTTTACTCGGTATTTTCACTATGCTCGTCATGACACCTTCTTGCGATGTTATTGACCAGCCGTTCAAAGGAAACATTCAGGATACGACCAGTACGCAGCAGCAACGTAATGTCCTCATCGAAGATTTTACAGGCCACCGTTGTAAGAATTGTCCCAAAGCCTCAAAAGCTATTGAAGCGTTAGTAGATGCCTACGGCTCGAGAATTATTGGACTTGCAATACACGCGGGACCCGGAAACTTCACCAACACGAATACAGATTATCCTACTGACTTTACTACACCCGAAGGAAAGACCATCCAGAATTTTTTTGGAACCAACTTTCTCCCTGTAGGTATGGTGAATCGTGAGAACTGGACCGCATCTGGGAATGGACACTGGTCCGCATACACCAACTGGCCTACGTTGAGTTCCGAAGCAATTGACTCGACCTTGCACATCGCATTAGAAGCATCTGCAACTGTCGTCAATGATACGGTTTTAGAGATCGATGCCGAAGGGTTCCCACAAACTCCGCTACTGCATGATCTGTCTATTGTCGTATTAATTAAAGAGAGTGCTATCGTTAGCCCACAGCTTATGCCCGATGACACGAGAGACAGCGGCTACGTGCACATGAACGTTCTTCGAGATTTCGTAACAGATACTTGGGGCACGAGTTTTGGCACTTCCCCAATGGTTCCAGGGGATGAACTCTCTAAGAGTTTCGTAGGAACCTGGAACACCAGTTGGATTAAGGCGAATGCTGCAGCTGTAGTCTACGTCTACAACCCGACCAATTACCGCATCCTTCAAGTTATTGAAGTTCCCGTAAACTAGGATTTCTTAGCAAATTTAAGATTGCGTTTAAACCCTTCGTAGCCCGTTCTACGGATGGCCGAACCTTTCATGATTTCATCCCAAAGTTCATGGGTGACCTCTTCCCATTCCTCCCAACCTTTAGTCGCTACGGCGTCCCTTATTTGGAAATCCGGTTCAGTAGTAGGTTTCGAGAACCGATTCCATGGACATACATCTTGACAAACATCGCAACCGTACACCCACTCCTCCATCTTATCTTGATACGTATTCGGCAAGGACTTCTTATACTCGATGGTGAGGTAACTGATGCATTTATTACTATCGACAACTGTAGGTGCAACAATAGCTTGTGTAGGACAAGCGTCTATGCACGCAGTACAAGTCCCGCAATGATCCGTACTAGGTCCATCAGGGGCCAATTCTAAATCAAGTATGAGCTCTCCAATAAAAAAGAAACTTCCCTCCTTCTTACTCAATAGTAAACTATGCTTTCCGATCCAGCCTAAGCCACTTCTACGAGCCCAAGCACGGTCCATTACTGGGGCACTATCGACGAATCCTCTGCCTTCGACTTCACCAATTTCTGCACGTACGCCTTCCAGCATACGCTTGAGCTTACCACGAATTACCTTATGGTAATCGCGACCGTAAGCATACTTTGAAATCTTTGGAGTTCCAGCCTCCTGCTCTTGTTCTGGGTAATAATTCAGTAGAACACTTACGACGGATTTTGCACCCGGCATCAGCTTTCGGGGATCTAAACGCGCATCAAAGTGATTTTCCATCCATGACATGTCGCCGTGATATCCTGCTTTCAACCAACGCTCTAATCCTGTGGCTTCTTCCTCAAGAAATTCTGCTTTGGCTATACCACAAGCGAAAAAACCCTGCTCTTTTGCAAGTCGTTTTATAATGCTTGAAGCCGCCTCGGGTGTCATTAAAACAATGAACCGGTTTCGCCTGAATCTTTACGCGCCTTTCCCAAATGTTGATAGGCCTTTTCTGTGACCATACGACCTCTAGGCGTACGAAGAATAAAACCTTCCTTAATCAAATAGGGCTCGTAAACTTCCTCAATAGTTTCCGCTTGCTCACCGATAGCAGTACTTAATGTACTAAGTCCTACTGGCCCGCCAGCGAAATTATCAATGAGAACGGAAATGATTTTATTATCCATTTCATCTAAGCCTCGGCTGTCCACGTTCAATGCATTTAATCCGTATTCTGCAATGGCAACATCAATGGATCCATTTCCTTTGACCATAGCAAAATCACGTACGCGACGCAATAGCGCATTTGCAATACGCGGAGTTCCTCTTGAGCGGCTCGCAATGCGTATTGCTGCCTCATATTCGGTCTGTACATTTAATATCTCAGCACTGCGATCGACAATGGTACTGAGTAATTCAACATCGTAGTACTCCAAACGAGCGTTAATACCGAAACGTGCTCTAAGCGGCGCCGTGAGTAATCCTGAACGTGTGGTTGCTCCGACAAGAGTAAATGGGTTCAACGCAATTTGAACGCTCCGAGCACTTGGTCCGGAGTCAATCATAATATCTATCTTAAAATCCTCCATGGCACTGTAGAGGTATTCCTCTATTACAGGCGATAAACGGTGAATTTCATCAATAAATAAGACATCGTTTTCTTGAAGGTTCGTTAGAAGACCCGCTAAATCTGACGGCTTATCTAAAACAGGACCGGAAGTGATTTTTATTCCCACTCCTAGCTCATTCGCTAGAATATGACTGAGGGTAGTTTTTCCTAATCCCGGAGGTCCATGAAGTAAAACATGATCCATCGCCTCATCACGCATCTTAGCGGCCTCCACAAAGATTTTAAGATTTTCCAATACAGGCGCCTGCCCCGTGAAATCATCAAAGGACAGCGGACGAAGCTTACGTTCTATTTCACGCTCCGTATTTGAAAAATTTTCCCCCGTGGGGTCGAGATGCTCGTTCATAGGTGGTACAAAATACCACAAAAAATCCCCTTACCTAAAGGCAAGGGGATTTGAATTTTTAAAAAAGTGTTTCGGATCTAATGCCCGCTCTCCTCACCTTCTGCCAATGGCACATTCTGAGGCACGAAATCCTCATCGTAACCAGGCTTAGAGTAATCGTAGGCCCAACGGTGTACTACAGGAACATCTCCTGGCCAGTTACCGTGTAGGTGCTCTACAGGAGTCGTCCACTCAAGTGAGTTTGCTCTCCATGGATTTTGAGATGCTTTAGGACCTCTCCAAATACTGTAGAAGAAGTTGAAGATAAAGATCAACTGGGCGGCACCTCCAATTATTGCGAAATAGGTAATCAATACATTGATATCCGCTAAGTTATCGAACATTGGGAATGCAGTATTGCTGTAATAACGACGCGGCAAACCGGCCATCCCTAAGAAGTGCATTGGGAAAAACACACCATAGGCAGTAATAAAAGTCAACCAGAAGTGCGCATAGCCCATAGATTTATTCATCATACGTCCGTACATCTTAGGGAACCAGTGGTAGACACCTGCAAACATTCCGAAAATAGCACTAAGTCCCATAACGATGTGGAAGTGAGCTACTACAAAATAAGTATCGTGAACGTTAATGTCCAAAGCTGAATCACCGAGAATAACACCCGTCAAACCACCGGTAACGAACGTACTTACTAAACCTATAGAGAACAACATCGCAGGTGTGTACTGAATGTTTCCTTTCCACAAGGTTGTTATGTAATTGAACGCTTTTACAGCTGACGGAATGGCAATCAATAAGGTCGTAAATGTAAAGACCGAACCTAAGAATGGGTTCATTCCTGTAACGAACATGTGGTGACCCCAAACGATAAAGCTTAGGAATGCAATGGCAAGTATCGAACCTACCATCGCGCGGTAGCCAAAGATTGGCTTGCGCGAATTGGTCGCAATCACTTCAGAAGAAATACCTAAAGCAGGCAATAAAATGATGTATACTTCGGGGTGACCTAAGAACCAGAACAAGTGCTGGTACAATACAGGCGATCCACCGCTGTAGCTCAAAACTTCACCACCTATAAAAATATCGCTTAGGTAGAACGACGTACCTAACAGACGATCGAACATGAGCAGCAATGCAGCGCTTAACAAAACAGGGAATGAAAGGACTCCCAGAATTGCAGTTACAAAAAATGCCCAAATAGTCAACGGAAGACGCGTCATGCTCATTCCTTTGGTTCGCATGTTAACTACGGTAACTATGTAGTTCAATGAACCTAGTAGTGAACCTACAATAAATAGAGTCATTGAGATAAGCCAAAGCGTCATACCTGTTCCTGAACCTGGCATTGCCTGTGGTAACGCTGAAAGTGGTGGATATACCGTCCAGCCACCTGATGCAGGACCTGACTCAACAAATAATGATGCAATCATTACTACAGAACTCAAGAAAAAGAACCAGTATGATAATGCATTCATAAAACCAGATGCCATATCACGCGCGCCAATCTGCAATGGGATAAGTAGATTCGAGAAGGTACCTGAAAGACCCGCAGTCAATACGAAGAAGACCATGATGGTTCCGTGTATAGTTACAAGAGCCAGATACATATTAGGGTCCATAACTCCATCCGGTGCCCACTTTCCTAAAAAGAATTCAAGAATCGGGAAACTTTGTTCCGGATATGCAAGCTCTAAACGGAAGAGCATTGACATCATCACACCCACTATACCCATGATCATACCGGTAATCAAAAATTGCTTACCTATCATCTTGTGATCCATAGTAAAGATATACTTCGTAAAGAAGTTCTCTTTGTGATGGTGTTCCATCAAATGATCCTGAAAATGCTCGTTTTTCGTCGAAGTAGTTGACATAGCTTTCTTAATTACGTCTTAATTACAAAGTCTCAGCGACCGTTTTTTGTTCTTTTAACCATGCGTTGTATTCCTCTTCGGTTTCAACGATGATTTCCATCTGCATGTTGTAGTGCGCGGCTCCACAGATTTTGTTACATAACAAAACATAGTCGAACTCCCAAAGGTCTTCACCCTTTGCAGCACGAATGCCATTGACCTCTTCAACATGATTTTTTACGTCTTTGTTCTGACGAATTTCGGCGGTTGTGACGGTAGGCGTAAACTGAAAATAGGTCTTTGAACCGGGCACACAATTCATCTGTGCTCGGAAGTGTGGGAAGTAAGCCGAATGAATGACATCCTGAGAACGGAATTCAAATTTGATAGGCTTACCCACAGGAAGGTGCAACGACTTTGTAACGATATCATCAGAAGAGTAAATATCTTCCATATCAACCCCTACAATATTTGCTCCGCCGATCTCATGAACTGTAGCATAACCCAATTGGTTATCGCCACCACTGTATCGAGCGGTCCAGTTAAACTGTTGCGCATAGAGCTCGATTACGATAGGTTCCTCTTCGTTTTCTGGCATCATTAAGCCGCTCCAAACGTTCAGACCCCAAATGATTAAAACAGCTAATGCGAGCGCAGGAACCATCGTCCAAAACAACTCGAGTTTATTATTATGCTCGTAGTACACCGCTTTTGTTCCCTTCTTTCCTCTGTACTTGTAGCCAAAGTAGAATAGAATGGGCTGTACTATGAAGAACACCACGTTGATGATCAACATACTGAGATTCCATAGGCTATCTATTTCGCTACCGTGCTCCGATGAAGGCGCTGGTAAGCTGTGGTAGCCCCAAGCCCAATACATGACTAATACACTGATAACGAAACCCATCCCTACGAGAAGAAGTATCTTACCCTGTGTGTCATTGTCTTTTTCGCTCACCTGATTATCCTTTCCACCTTGAATGGAAGAGGAAATCTCAGAGATTCGCATTACCTGAACAACAGTCAGGATAGCGAGGACGATTAATACGATGATTGAAACTGTATTCATTATCTAAGTCTCTTTTTCGAATTATTGTTGGAAGTACTTTGACTCCGTAATCATTGGGTGATTCTTATGTAACAAAGGAGCTTTCGCTAGACTGCTTAAAACCACATAAATAAACATACCTGCGAAGAATAGAATAGCGCCTAATTCTAATAAGCCAAATCCATAATGATCTCCCACGGTTCCCGGCATTATCATAACATAATGGTCCATGTAGTGGCCAACAAGCACAAAGAATGCAGCCATTATCACGGTACCAGGTACACGCTTTGCTGGACGGCTTAGCACCGCCAAAACTGGTAAGAGGAAGTTCAATACCAACATCACGAAGAATGGCACTTTATACTGATCAAATCTTTGCATGTAGTACGTTACCTCTTCTGGAATATCTGCATACCAGATCAACATGAATTGAGAGAACCATAAATAAGTCCAGAAAACAGAGAAGGCAAACATGAATTTACCCAAATCGTGAAGGTGATTCTCATTCACCCATTCCATATGACCCTTACCTTTTAAGTAAAGCGTGATAAGGATTAATGCTGCGAAAGAGCTGACAAACATACCTGCGAAGGTGTACCAGCCAAATAGTGTTGAGAACCAGTGCGTATCAATACTCATGATGAAATCCCATGATGAAGTCGAAGAAGTCACTGCATAGAATACGGTAAATGCAGCTGCTACTCCTCTATTTTTCTTCCACATCGCTACACCATCACCAGTATCTGACAATAATGAATTTTTACGGAGCATCTTCGCAGCCCAAATCCAACCTACCATGTAAATTATAGCTCGGATACTAAAGAATAGAGGGCTTAAGAAGCCTGTCTTTTCGGCAATAATAGGGTCATAATTTGGATGCCCTGCGACATCAATACCTTCTACCATCCAGTGGAACATGTGATGTACATGTCCAAAGCCTAAAAAGGAAATGATCAAAATGAAGAACAACGGGATGACTATAGCAAATGCCTGCGCTTCCATTACACGTAACAAACCAGCAGACCAACCCGCTTGGGCTACATATTGAATACCTAAAAAGAATAACTGACCCAAACCTAAACCAAGGAAGAAGATTGCTGCCACATAGAGTGCACTCCAAGGACGGTTTGCAATCTGGTGGGCCTCGTGTTCAGCATGTGCATCGTGAGTCATGGCAGACTCAATCATAGCGGCATGCGCCTCACCTGGGTAATCATCGTGCGAAGCATCCACATGCGCTTCGTGCGCCACTTCACCATGAGCATCATGATCTGCTTCAGCGTGTGTATCGTGAGTCGCCTCAACGTGCTGCTCGGTCGCATGTGCATCGTGTCCGTGATCCGCTTCGTGAGAAGAAGATCCATTCATGGCAAATCCAACGATCCATAGGATCGCACCTACTACTGTAAGTGCGATTGCCAACTGTTTTGTTTTTGAACTAAACTCAAACATTCTCTTCAGCGGTTTTATTCTTGATCTTCTCTAAGTTTCACGACGTAACGAATAATCTTCCAACGTTCGTCATACGTCAATTGGGATGCATGTGATCCCATGATTCCTTTACCGTGCATGATAACATGGTACATTGAACCTGTGGTGATATCCGGTAATCTCGAAGCAGCGTACGAAGGCACCCCTAAGATTTTTTCTTGCATAACTAAAGGACCGTTCCCATCTCCTTTTTCACCATGACAGTGAACACAGAAAATGTTGTACAATTCTTTTCCATCTTTCAGGGTAGCATCTGTATTAAATTCCGCAGGAATTGACAATGTGGTACGGGCAGCTTCGTATCCTTCATTGCTGTTCGCAAATTCGTACGGATGGTAGCCACGCGGTACAGTACCTTCTACCGGCAACTGAGCACTCAAACCGTTTGCGAACTGATACGCAGGCTCGTAAGTCTCTAATGAAGGGCTGGTGTACATGTCATCCATGTAGGTGTATCCAGGGGTCGTCTTATCAGCATTACAGCTCGCTAAAAAAGCAGCTGAGACCAAGATTAGTAGTGTAGATAAACGCTTCATGATTAGTCTTCTAATTTTGAAATTTCCAATGCACCCAATTCCTGCAGTTTTGCAGTTAAGGCAGCCTCATCACCTTCCAATTCTACTTCCATTAAGAAATGGTCGTCAGTGGTTCGAGGATCAGGATTTTGTGCTTTGGCGCCCGGATATAATCCGTTCACAGCGAAATAGGACCAACACATTAAGTGTGCAGCAAAGAATACCGTTAATTCGAACATGATTGGTACAAACGAAGGCATGTTGACAAACCAGTATGCATTCGGCTTACCACCGATATTTTGTGGCCAGTCTACGATCATGGTGTAATAGGTCAACCACGAAGCAAAGAACAAGCCTACTAAGCCGTAGAAAAATGCCGCCGTACTCAAACGCGTTCTTTTCAATCCCATGGCTTCATCCAAACCGTGAATCGGGAAAGGAGAATATACTTCGTTCACGCTAAAACCGTTCGCACGAAGATCTTTAACCGCATCTAGAACGGTATCATCATCGTTAAATAGTGCGCGTACTATTGGATTATGTTTAGTGTGCCCCATGTTCGTCGTGGTGTTTTTTAAAGTTTTCGCCAGATGATTTTAGAATCGTTTTCAATTCTGCCTGTGCGATGACAGGGAATGTTCTAGCGTACAAAAGGAACAAGACAAAGAAGAAACCAATGGTTCCAACGAAAATACCAATGTCTACAAACGTAGGCGAGAACATTGACCAAGACGATGGTAAGTAATCTCTATGGAGTGAGGTAACGATAATTACGAAACGTTCAAACCACATGCCTATGTTAACAACGATGGAAATGATGAAGGTGAATACCAAATTCGTTCTTAGCTTTTTCGACCACATGAACTGTGGAGAGAAAACATTACACGACATCATTGCCCAATACGCCCACCAGTAAGGACCGGTAGCTCTATTTAGGAAGGCATACTGCTCGTATTCCACACCCGAATACCAAGCGATGAACAATTCAGTGATGTACGCCACCCCCACAATCGAACCAGTAACCATGATGACGATGTTCATCATCTCAATGTGTTCGATATTGATGTAATCTTCCATTTTGAAGATTTTTCGAACGATCAAAAGCAGCGTTTGTACCATGGCGAAACCAGAGAAAATTGCACCCGCAACGAAGTACGGCGGGAAGATGGTCGTGTGCCAACCCGGAATAACCGAAGTAGCGAAGTCCATAGATACAATAGTGTGTACAGATAATACGAGCGGTGTAGCAAGACCCGCAAGAACAAGAGAAACCTCTTCAAAACGCTGCCAGTGTTTTGCTTTACCACCCCAACCGAAAGAAAGCAGCTTATAAATGTGCTTTTGAATTGGGTTGATTGCGCGGTCGCGAATCATTGCGAAATCCGGAATTAATCCTACGTACCAGAAAACGGTACTCACAGTTAAATACGTCGAGATCGCAAACACGTCCCACAAAAGCGGTGAGTTGAAGTTGACCCAAAGCGTACCGTACTGGTTGGGAATGGGCATTACCCAATATGCCATCCAGATACGACCCATGTGTATCAACGGAAACAAACCCGCTTGAATTACAGAGAAAATAGTCATCGCCTCCGCAGAGCGGTTGATGGCCATTCTCCATTTTTGACGGAAAAGTAAAAGTACTGCAGAGATCAATGTCCCTGCGTGACCGATACCTACCCACCATACAAAGTTGGTAATATCCCAAGCCCAATCAATGGTCTTGTTCAGTCCCCAAACACCAATACCGGTGCCGATGGTATATAGGATACATCCTACACCCCAAAGGAACATGACAAATGCGATAGAGAAGGCAATCCACCATGAACGTGGTGCTTTGGACTCTACCGGTTTAGCTATATCGTTCGTGATGTCTGAATAAGACTTGTCACCGAGGATAAGCGGATTTCTAACAGGCGATTCGTAATGCATGTCGCTTTCTTATTTATTAGGCTCTGTTTCTAACTTTGGTCTGGTAGAAGATGCTAGGCTGTGTACCTACTTCCTCAAGAAGGTGGTATGCGCGCTCCTCTTGTTTGAGGTGGCTCACTTCACTCTTAGGATTATTCACATCTCCGAAAACAATGGCACCAGAGCCACAAGCTTGTGCACAAGCTGTAGTGAACTCGCCGTCCGTTAATTGTCTTCCGTCTTTCTTCGCTTCCAACTTACCCATTTGGATACGCTGAATACATAGCGAACATTTCTCAATCACACCACGCGCACGTACAGTTACGTCTGGATTCAATACCATTCTACCGTAATCGTCTTGTGACGGGTTAACGTCTGTAAATTTGTCGTTCACCTGATAGTTAAACCAGTTGAAACGACGCACTTTATACGGACAGTTGTTCGCACAGTAACGTGTTCCGATACATCTGTTGTATGCCATATGGTTCAATCCCTCACGTGAGTGTACCGTAGCACCTACAGGACAAACTGTCTCACAAGGTGCGTGATTACAATGCTGGCACATTACCGGCTGGAATACTACGGATGGACTCTCAGAAGGAATTTCCATTTTCGCGTATTTCTCGATCGCGCCTACACCTTCTTCCTCTGCAACCTCTTTGGTCATATCAGAAGAGTAGTAGCGGTCGATGCGCAACCAGTGCATGTCACGGTGACGACGTACTTCATCCTTACCCACCACAGGAACGTTGTTTTCCAATGAACAGGCAACAACACAAGCACCACAACCTGTACATGAGTTCAAGTCAATAGACATGTTCCACATGTGCGAAGTTTCGTGATCTTGATCGTCCCACAAATTCGCCTCAAAAGAAGTAAGTGGGCCTTTGTAAGATTCAAAAGTTGGCTTTTCGTTCCACTCTTTCGCATTACCAGATAAGAATGTAGGCAGACTGATTTCATTCACAATCTTACGTCCCATCATGGTGTGTGCCAATTGGACTGAAGCGAAACCGTGCTCAACTTCCGAAACTACTACAGTAGCTTCTGTATAGTTAACAGCTGGCGCGAGAAGTGCATTTGCATTTACCCCAACGTTATTTCCAACCTTACCGGCTTCTGTTCTTCCATAACCTACAGCAAGACCAATGCTTCCTTGAGTTTGACCAGGCTGAATCCAAACCGGAACATTTTCCAGAGTCGTACCGTCAACAGTGACGTTGATCGTAGTACCGTTCATTGAACCGTTTGATTGTGCTTTAACCTCTACTCCGAAGGCTACTGCATCCGCAGCACTCATTACGACGTAGTTGTCCCAGGACAAACGAGTTACCGGATCAGGCAATTCATACGTCCAAGGGTTGTTTGCATTATTCCCAGCACCCATACCCGCTTTGGTATACGTGAAGAATTCTAATCCTTCCAATGGTACACTTACCTTAACATCGGATAAATCTATAGATGGTGCTACTTCGTAGCGCATTTCCATAGTTGAGGTAGCTGCAAAACCATCATGCAACAAAGCATTCCAAGCTTTCGATGCGTTCTCAGAAGCGGCACTTGCTTTTATAAGATCTACAGCGCTTTCTGAACCGCCTGCGAGCGTGTTGATGATCTCAACAGCACTCTTACTATCAAATAATGGACTAATAGTCGGCTGACCTACGGTATAAACACCGCTCACCGGCACCGCATCAGACCAAGCTTCTAGATAATGACTCATTGGCAATGCCACGACCGCTTTTGAAGCTGTTTCGTCTAATCTATCTGCAATGCTTACAAGACTAACTTTATCAGCAAGAGACGCCATCGCAGCACTGAAGTGCAAGACATTGGTATCTAAAGTCAATACTGAGGTAACTGTACCAGAGTTGATATCTTCTAATAAAGCTGCAAAATCACTATCCGAACCAGTCGCGGTAAAATCTAGCTTAGAAGTATTGAACGCTGCAGACGCTAGTAACTCATTCGTTTTAGCGGCCAATTTCTCAGCAGACGCCGAATTCAAGCCATTCAATACCAACGAACCCGAACCCGCTGCAATTAATTCATTAGCGACACCTTCTACTGAAAGCTTGATATCTTCCCGCAAAGCCGGTGCGGAAACTGCAGCAGCTCCTGCGGCACTCGCAACCTTATTGTACACATGAGCTAATACTGACTCGTATTCACTCACTTTAGCTTTAATACGTACATCTGCATTTGCGCCAGATAAAGACAATCCAGATTCTGCTTGAATGTGGCGCAACATATCACTACCCGGCTTACGAGCAGCAGCATAAGCACCGTTTAGGTTTTCTCCGCCCCAGTCTCCAAGAAAATCAGCACCTACTGCAAAAACAAGACGGGCTTTAGTCAATTCAATTGTTGGTAACGCACGAACACCGGTAAGTGCTTCGTATACATCCACTCTGTTGCTTTGGCTAACTGCATCAACACTCACGTGACGCAAGCCTAATTTCGATATCGCAGTCTTTAATGCCGGAGAAATCACTGTTCTTGTCAATACAACGCTATTGGCTGTAAGTAACGATTGTGCTTTGGCTACAGCCTCACCCCATGAAGTTGCAGCACCATCCATCATAGGATTGTGCATGCGTGCTCCATCGTATAAACTCAAAACAGAAGCTTGAACACGTGCGTTTGTCGCGCCATTGTAGCTAGCATCATTATTTGGTTCAATTTTGATTGGTCGACCTTCACGTGTCTTTACCAGGACAGATGCAAAATCATAGCCATCATAAAATGAAGATGCGTAGTAGTTCGCAATTCCCGGAGTTAAGCTGTCCGGTTTAACTACGTAGGGAATACTTTCTACAATAGGTGCCTCACAAGCTGCGAGTGTGGCTGCTGCAGTTGAAAAACCCATGAATTTCAAAAAGTCACGACGGGATGTGCTGCTTTCGGCAAGCTCGTCATTTCCTAAGAAGTCCGCTTGCGAAATCTCATTTGAGAATTCGTTCTGCGCGAGCTTTTCTGATAGTTCAGGATTGGATTGATCCTCGATTCCTCTCCAATATTTGTTGTTCTCAGTCATTGCTGTGCTTCTATTAGTAGTGACACTTACCACACTCTAAACCACCGATTTTCGCTGCAGTGATTTTTTCCCCGTGGTACTTTTCTGTTAATTCTTCGTGGAAGTCTTGGTAGTAACCGTTCTTCTCAAACTGAACTTCCGTCTCGCGGTGACAGTTGATACACCAACCCATTGTTAATTCAGAGTATTGGTACATTTCTTCCATAGTCTCCACCGGGCCGTGACATTCTTGACACTCTAACTGGCCTACATTTACGTGCTGGCTGTGGTTAAAGTAAACAAGGTCTGGCAGGTTGTGGATACGCACCCATTTTATAGGTTGTTCTTCGTAATCTTCGATGTATTCGCGGTTCTCGCTATCCCAGCCGATCGCAGCGTAGATTTTAGCTATTTCTGGCGAACCTTCACCGTCGTATTTCAAATTCCCAGTGACGTCCGTGATTTCGGAGCCATCCACATACATGTGACAGTTCATACAAACGTTCGCAGAGGGAATACCTGAGTGCTTCGAGTGACGCGCCGAACTGTGACAGTAATTACAGTCTATTTCGTTTTCACCAGCGTGGAGTGCATGTGAAAATGCAATTGGCTGCTCTGGTTGATAGTTCTGCTCCACTCCTATACCGCTCATCCACCAATACGCTTGGTTCAGGAACAATACGGTAATTACGATAGTTGCAACAGTAACAAAACCTTTGTTGTTGATCAAGCGGCCCCAGAACCATCCCGCCTCATCGAGAATAGATACTGGATCTTCACCTTGTACAAGACGAAGGGTGTTCTTCATGCGCGTCAGCAGCATGACCATTACGAACAAAAGCAATCCTAAACCTATAGTGATTTGTTTGCTGTAATCTTTCGATTCCACAACAACCGTGGTTCCACCAGCAACATCGCCGCCGGTTGTCACAGGTTTAACATCGCCTTCGATGGTATACTGTAAAATGTCAAAAATATCTTGATCACTCAACATCGGGAACGCACTCATGACTGAGCCGTTGTACTCTTCGAAAATGGCAATCGCGTCTTCGTCTCCTGAAGCACGTAATTCTGCATTATTCCGAATCCATTTTGTCAACCACTCTTCAGAATACTTGTCCGTGACTCCAGTTAAGGCTGGTCCTACGAGTTTCTTGTCGAGCTTATGACAGCTGGCACAATTAGATTTGAACAGCTTCTTCCCGTTCTTGGCATCACCCTCGAAGGCATGCAGGGTTGAGGCAGAGAATAAGAAAATAAACACCGCAAATAAGGCACTTAATTTTCTGAATTTTGAGGTAGTGTACATATGAGGCCTATATATAGCTTTTCAGTATCGCGCAAAAATAATGTTCAAAGGCCACAAAAAGGGTGTAATTCACGGGAAATTCCAATTTAAACTCGTTCTAAATTAGAGGTTGTTCAAACACTTTTTTACTTTTAGGATAGATACACTTGTACTTTTGAAAAATATACGCGCTACTACCATGCTTCGGAAGCTTTTAATTATCTTATTGGCAATCAATGCAATGCCACTCATTTCGAGTGCGTCGGTGGTGGAATTAAGGTCCAGAGACACACTCAATGTCACTCGTGATTTGGACAGTGCTTATGCGCATTATGTTTCCAACCAACAAGGTGAATTTTTTGAAGGTTACACCATTCAACTGTTTAGCGGAAATAGATCCGGTGCGAACGTATTAAAAGGTGACATTATCGCTAGTGGGAAGTACGATGCAGTACGCCTCGTTTATCTCGCGCCCAATTTTAAAATTCAAGTAGGTTCGTTTCCAGATATAGGCAGCGCCCAGCGGGCTTTGATAGAATGGAAAGCCACTTATCCTGATGCATTTGTGGTTAAAACACGAGTGCCCTGGTACCCTATTGAACTGCCTCAGGATGTTCTCGGAGATACAACAATAGTCGACGGCGAACATTCTCCTGAATAGAGGCGAAATAGAGGTTGATGTCACCCCTGTGGTAATTCTTCGTTCTAATCATCCAGCTTCCTGGAAAATTAGGGCGTTTCGCAAAGACTACTCCATGATCTATTCGAGCATCTGTGATGCTTTGAATGAGTGACTCATCGTAGCGCACTAACGCACCTAAATTCTGACTCGCATCTGCCGGCTCTTTGCTCGTGTTCCAAGTGATGGGATTGGTTACGCCGATGCAATGTTCTTCCAATCTATTCGTAATTTCTGCACCTTCGGCGTAGGTACGCCATGAACAAAAACAACCCGCCTGTGTTTCCGTTTCGCAAATAGGTATAGCAATTTTACATTGGTCAATTGGCATACCTATTAGATACGCTACAACTAATCGGTCCAACTGTGCCGGAGTTAAGTGACTATTGATCAAATGTTCAAGATGATCTGTACCCTGACTGTGCCCAGCCAATATAAATGGTGAGCCGGGTCCAATTTCCACTAAAAACTGGTCAAATGCAGCTTTAACATCTTCGTAGGCAATGCGGTAGGCACGTGCCGTCGTAGGATTTGGGGCGACTTTATAAACTTGATAGGCCGCTTGACGGTAATACGGGGTAAAAACAGGCCCTGCAACATTAAAAGCCGGTGCCTGGTATTTAATGGGTGTGATTACTGCTGCATGGTATTCAGGGTCTGAAATATCCGCACTCCAACTGCCCTCTTTTTCAGGAAAGTGAACTGTGGGGTAGACAAAAAATACGGGAACATCGAACTGATTTGCCTGCTGGAATCCTAATGAACTGTCCGTATAATCCACGAATTCTGGATGACTGGCCCAAGCCTCCAGAGAAGTGTAATCGGGAGCAGCAGAGATTTCTTCGTGCAAAGCTAAACTCAACCCACAAGAGGTGAGCAAAAAAGCCGCCACAATCGCTGAAAGTATTTTGCCAAGAAAGCGCACTAGGCTTCTATGGATGCTTTATCACGAATGATCTGAGCCAATTGGTATGCAGGTAATACACCGCTTTGTCTCCAAATCATCTCTCCAGACTGAAAAAGGGTTAGCGTAGGTACACCTTGTATGCGTAAAGCCTCAGCCAATTGCTGGTTTTTATCTACATCGACCTTCAAAATGGTGACTGAATCGCCCATCTCATCAGCGAGTTCTTTTAGTATGGGCGCCATCATTTTACACGGACCGCACCATTCTGCAAAAAAGTCTATTAAAGTAGGCTTTGAACTGCCTACGATTTCTTTAAAGCTTGCCATAGGCTAAGAATATCTGGTTATTTCTCGATCGGTTGTTCACGCGCCCAGGCACCGATCCCTCCTTCGAGATTGTATACCGTTTTAAAGCGCATAGACTTCATCATCTTTGCGGCTTGTCCAGAACGATTCCCACTCCTACAATACACGTATACCGGTACATTAGGATCCAATTTAGCCAACTCTTCCTGGAAATCATCACGATAAAAATCGATTTGTGTTGCACCACGAATGTGGCCCATTGCAAACTCCCTATCTGTGCGAACATCAAGCAGCAGGCCTGTCTCCGACGTATCGATGAGCGCTGCAAAAGCAGCTACATTCACATCAGCGCTCACGACACCTTCCGACTGCGCAATCTCAGTAGAAGCCTCTGGCTTCGACTGACAGCTTACTGCACCTCCCCAAAGAAGAAGGACAATTAAAACCGTAGGTAGCGTTTTTGCGCTCATGTTCATTACATTTTATGGATCATAACATCAGAAGCGCCTCCACCGTTCATTCCATCTTCAATACCCTTAGAAGCTAAGAACATGAGTGCTTGACCTGAACGGCCCCCAGAACGACAAAACAAAACCAAAGGACGACTCATTGACTTAAATTCTTCCCAACGGGCCGGTACTTCGTCCAAAGGAATATTTACAGCACCTGGAACTGCTTCCATGGCTACTTCCTCAGGAGTTCGAACGTCTATAAGCGTTGCTTCCGAGTGATTGATTGCTTCGTTGATAGTCATAATATATTGTATTTGATGTCAAAAGTACTGCTGCTAAAATGAATGCAGCGGAACTAATATCACAGTTTACCAAATAATGATTTGATCCTCTTTTGCCTTCGCTAAACCTCCATTTGTACAAACACCTCCAAAGGCTTCGACAAACTCTGGCATATTACTCATAGGCCCATTGACACGGAACTTACCCGGACTATGTGGGTCTGTAACGACCTGATTCTTTAAATATTCCTCACGTCCGTGCATTTGCCACACTTGAGCCCATCCCAAAAAGATACGCTGCTTGTCCGTAAATCCATCAATAGGCGCCACTTCTTCGTCACCGCGATGCTTTAAGTAGGCGTGATACGCTAAGGTCAAACCACCTAAATCGGCAATGTTTTCACCTAAAGTTAGTCGACCGTTCACGTTTACACCCGGTAATACCTCATAGGCATCGTATTGATCAGCCAATTTTGTAGTCAGTTCATCAAAGCGCTTTTTATCACCCGCAGTCCACCAGTTTTCTAAATTTCCATCGGCACCGTAGTTCGCACCCTGATCGTCAAATCCATGGGAAAACTCATGTCCGATAACTCCGCCAATAGCTCCATAGTTGATGGCATCATCTGCCTCAGGATTAAAAAATGGCGGTTGCAAGATTCCTGCAGGGAATACCACCTCGTTGTTCAGCGGGTTGTAGTAGGCGTTTACAATATGTGCCCCCATCCCCCATTCTTCCTTATCTACAGGCTCGTTAAGCTTAGATAAATTTTCATTGGTAAAGTACTTAGAAAGGGCCTTTCTGTTTTTAAAATAGCTTACCTTAGAAAGGTCGAGATCAGATAGGTCCTCCCATTTATCCGGGTAACCAATTTTGTAGGTAAAAGCATCCAGTTTTGCCAATGCTTTCTCTTTCGTAGTATCACTCATCCATTTTAGACCATTGATACGGTCGCGGAATGCTGAGCGGAGGTCTTCTACCATCGCTTCCACCTGGGCTTTGCTTTCTTCAGGGAAATAACGGTCGGCATAAAGATGACCCAACTGGTCCCCCAAAGATCCTACGGCGCCCTGCGCACGCTTCCAACGCGGATTCATTTTTGGAATTCCACGTAGAATTTTACTGTAGAATTCAAAGTTCAGTGTTTCGAATTCATCATTCAATGTACTCGCAGCGGCATCCGCTACGTGCCATTGGTAATACTGTTTCCATGTTTCCAGACCAGACTTGGCGCAAGCTTCATTGAATCTACTAAAGTATTCAGGTGCTGAGTTAATCAACGTATCTGAGTGCACACCTACAGCCGCAACGTAAGCAGTAATGGGCATGTTCGGCGCTAGCGCCTGCCATTCCTCGAGAGTCATGGGATTGTAACGTGCGACTGAATTACGCATTTCGACGCGGCTCTTCATGGCTTGTGCCATGGCTTTTTCTAGATTATAGATGGCATCTACATCCCAGTCTTTGCCGACAAGAGCGGAAACTTTGGCGATGTGATCCCGATATTGCTGTTGGAGCACGAGGCTCGCACTATCTTCCCTTAAATAGTAATCACGATCCGGTAGACCGATTCCACTCTGGCCAACATATAAGGCATGTGCTGAAGAATTTTTCGCATCCGTACTCACATACATCGAAAGCGGCGCACCAATTCCGTTGAACTTATTGTTTCCCATCAACGTAAAGAGTTCCTCTAGAGACGTCACTTTAGTAACTTCTTCGAGGTAAGGTATTAATGGGGTTAATCCTGCTTCGTTACGTGCTAGACTGTCCATTGCACTGGCAAAAAGGTCACCGATCAACTGTTCATCCGTACCTTTTTCATAGGACCCTGCACTGACTTCTTCGAGGATGGTCTTTAGTCGGTGTTTGTTGGTCTCAATCAACTCATTGAATCTGCCCCAGCGGGTTTCGGTTTCCGGAATCGGGTTTTCATCGATCCATCCGCCTGCGGTATGTTGGAAAAAATCCTCGCAAGGTGCGACCGAAGTATCTAAATAATTAACATTAAATGCGTCTGTAACTGAGGTTTGCTCTGGAGCTGTACAAGCCGCTATAACTATCGGCAACGCGAACAATACTTTTTTCATGCTCTGGGGTTTATATTTAAAGGCTTATGCCTTACGTTTCCACGTTTCGAAGGTAAAAGAATATTCGTGATTTGCGTCGGCTGGATGGTGCAGTGATGCAATGCATTCGAACGGGCTTTTGTCCCAATCCGGAAAATAAACATGTCCGTCTAAACTGGCATGAACTACCGTGATTTCAAGAACATCCAAATACGGCAGGGCCAATTCATATATTTGAGCACCGCCTACTATAAACGCATCGGCTTCATCTTTCACCAACGCTAAGGCTGCTTCAAGACTTTGTACAGACTCACATCCCTCAGCCTTGAAATCCGCTTGTCGACTGATTACGATATGACGACGTTTCGGTAGCGGTCGACCACCTAAACTGTCCCAGGTCTTGCGACCCATGATGATCGTTTTTCCCGCAGTATGATGTTTAAAGTGTTTTAGATCGTCCGGTAAATGCCAAATAAGGTCGTTGTCTTTACCAATGACACGATTTTCGCCGTAGGCGACGATAGCTTTCAATACCATTATACAGCAACTTTACCCGCTATGTGCGGGTGTGGATCATATCCGACGACTTCGAAGTCGTCGTAGGTGAAATCAAAGATGTTGGTCACCGCAGGGTTTAATTTTAATTGAGGTAACGGACGGAAATCCCGTGTCAACTGCAGTTCTAATTGTTCGATATGGTTGTTGTAAATATGTGCATCACCTAAGGTGTGGACAAAATCGCCGACCTCTAAATCACATACCTGCGCCACCATGTGTACGAGGTAAGCGTATGAGGCGATGTTGAAGGGTACGCCGAGGAAGATGTCTGCGCTGCGCTGGTACAATTGACATGAAAGTTTACCGTCTGCAACATAAAACTGGAAGAAAGCATGGCATGGCGGTAAGGCCATTTGGTCCACGAAACCTACGTTCCACGCGTTTACAATGATGCGACGGCTGTTGGGATTATTTTTGATTTGATCGATAACCTGCTGGATCTGGTCCACAGCTCCACCATTCGGTGCTGGCCAAGAACGCCACTGATACCCATAAACAGGACCCAATTCTCCCCATTTCGCCGCGAATGCTTTATCTGTTGCAACACGCTGGGCAAAGCCACGTATGTCTTCTCCGGCAAAATCAGCACTGTCTTTGTACGCTGCGTAGGGCCAATCGTCCCAAATCCTTACGTTGTTCTGGGTTAAATATTCGATGTTCGTGGAGCCCTGCAAGAACCACAACAGCTCGTGCAAGATGCTCTTTACGTGCACCTTTTTAGTCGTTAGTAAGGGAAAGCCTTCCTGGAGGTTAAAGCGCATTTGATGGCCGAAAACACTGCGTGTTCCTGTGCCTGTGCGGTCTCCCTTTTGTGCGCCTTCTTTCAGGACGCGTTCTACAAGATCGTGGTATTGCTGCATGTAACAAAGATGGCGTCGTCGGAGGGAAATACCATGAAAAGAAGCCACAGGTTATTCACCGAGAAATCAACAAAAAAACCCATCCGCGAACGGATGGGTTTAGGTGTGCCCCGGGCCGGGGTCGAACCGGCACGGACATTACTGTCCACAGGATTTTAAGTCCGGCGTGTCTACCAATTCCACCACCGGGGCTCCAACAAAAAACCCTCCCGTACAGGAGGGTCTCTGAGCGAAAGACGGGATTCGAACCCGCGACCCCGACCTTGGCAAGGTCGTGCTCTACCAGCTGAGCTACTTTCGCGTTCGGGACGGCAAATATACAGCAGGAATTATTACTTACAATACTGCCTGCTATTTTTTCGAAACTTTTTCTTTGAGGGTATGCAATAGCATTAAAGCCTCTATAGGCTTGAGTTCATCAAGGTTCAACCCAATGAGTTCATCTGCAACCTCTTCGAGCTCTGGACGGTCGAGTGAAAAGAAATTTAATTGGCCACTTTCAGCCACTCCATCGTGCTGACTTTCGGAAGAGCGATGGGCTTCGAGACCACCTAAAACTTGTGAAGCTCGGTGCACTACGTAACCGGGAATACCAGCAAGTTTAGCCACATGAAGACCGAAAGAGTGTGCTGTACCGCCCGGTTTTAACTGACGCGTGAAGACGATGGTATCGTCGTGCTCCTCGGCAGCGACATGGTAGTTGCGAACCTTAGAGAAATCATGCGCCATTTCATTGAGCTCGTGGTAATGTGTGGCAAAAAGTACTAAAGGTTGTGCAGGGTGTTGGTGCAAGAACTCTGCAATTCCCCACGCTATACTGACGCCATCGAAGGTTGAAGTTCCTCGGCCAATCTCATCTAAAATCACCAAGCTTCTTGAACTGATATTATTCAAAATGGTGGCAGTTTCATTCATCTCCACCATGAAGGTACTCTCCCCTTTGCTGAGGTTGTCGGAGGCTCCTACACGAACAAATAATCGGTCCATGATGGGCATACGAGCAGATTTTGCAGGAACGTAGGCACCTATTTGCGCGAGAATTTGAATCAGTGCGGTCTGACGCAAGAGCGCACTCTTACCGCTCATGTTGGGTCCCGTTATCATGGCGATGGCTGCAGATTCCGCATTCATCTCAAGCGAATTAGCTATATACGGTTGGCCATCTGGCAAGACCTTCTCAATCACAGGGTGACGTCCTTTGCGTATTTCCAATTCTTGAGTTTCCGTGAAGGTTGGACGAACATAATCGTTCTTCAAGGCAACCTCAGAGAAACAGAGCAATACGTCCAATGTAGCCACCCAACGCGCACTGTGTAAAAGAGCAGAGACTTCAGCAGCTACTTGAGCTACTAAATCCTCAAACAATCGTGTTTCAATGGCTTTGATTTTTTCTTCCGCACCCAATACTTCGACTTCGAATTTTTTCAATTCGTCTGTAATGTAGCGCTCGGCATTCACTAGCGTTTGCTTGCGGTGCCAGTCTTCCGGTACCTTGTCTTTGTGCGAATTTCGCACCTCAAGGTAGTAGCCGAAAACATTATTAAAAGCCAATTTTAAGGAAGGGATGCCCGCAGCTTCTGCTTCTCGAGCACGAATAGTCTCAAGCGTGCTCGTTGCATCATTTAACAACCCACGTAATCGGGTCAAATCCGCATCGTAACTGCTTCGAATACTTTCGCCTTTACCGATGACTACCACAGGATCTTCGACTAATGCTTCGCGTAATGTATTGCGCAGTTCGGGTACTAATGCTGGAGCCTGCTCTGGGACCTCCAGTACATTTGACTGAACCAGTGCCCAAACCTCAGCGACGGTATCTAGTGCTTGACGCAATCGGGCCATTTCTTTCGGCGAAATACGGCCTGTAGAAACGCGACTGCACAAACGCTCCATATCCGGTAAACCATTGAGAACCGAACGCAATTGCTCCCGAACTTCGGGCATTTCCAGCAATTGACTAATGGCCTCTTGACGAGCTGTGATTTGATCGATATTTAAGAGCGGAAGACTCATCCATGACCGCAATAAACGTCCACCCATAGGGGTGCCGGTCTGGTCAATAATGTTCAATGTACTTACGCCGCCCGGACTGCTCGGATAAAAGAGTTCGAGGTTCTGTACCGTAAAGCCGTCCAACCACATAAAATCCTCTAAAGACACCCGTGAAAGGTTGGTAACATGGTTCAGGTTGGCCATTTCAGAACGCTTCAGGTGGTGCAAAATGGCACCCGCAGCTACCGCTCCGGCATCGCCTTGGGCTAAACCATATCCCGCAAGGCCTTGAGTTTTAAAATGTGTCGTGAGTTGTTCCGCGGTATAATTTGTTTCCCAAGCCCAAGCATCGACACCAAACAAGTAAAAATCACGGTCCAATCGCCGCCGAAGTTCCCTTGGCATATCCTTCGGGTGAATGACTTCTTTGGGCGCATAGGTCGTTAGCGCATTCAAAATGGCCTGTTCCGTTCCCTGCGCATACTGAAATGCCCCTGTAGATATGTCTACGATGGACAATCCCCATTGGCCTTTTGTTGGCGGATAAATTGCTGCGAGGTAGTTGTGCTCTTTACCGCTGAGCAGGTCGTTGTTCAGATTGATTCCTGGCGTAATCATGTCCGTCACCCCTCTTTTCACGAGACCTTTTACCGTTTTGGGGTCTTCAAGCTGGTCGACGATAGCTACGCGGTGGCCGCCTTTTACCAGTTTAGGTAAATACGTCTGCAGCGCATGGTGCGGGAAACCCGCTAAGGCTATTTCAGAAGCGGAACCGTTCGAGCGTTTTGTAAGAATTATGTCCAACGTTTTTGATGCCTTTTCAGCATCGCTTCCAAAAGTCTCATAGAAGTCACCCACGCGAAATAGCAACATCGCTTCCGGATGTTTCGCTTTAATTTCATCGTATTGACGCATCATTGGCGTCTGCTTCTTTGCCGGTTTTTTGGCCATTTACCCTTACTTTGTGTTCTCGTTCCAACGCAACTGTCGGAACTTCAAATGTAAGGGCTTCCGAGCGATGAGAAAACTTAGAAACAGTGAATTGGGCCGATTATCTCCCGAAGACTACAAAAAAGCAGAAAAAACGCCGCTTGTTATTGTCAGCGATAACATACGCTCCATGCACAACATCGGCAGTCTTTTTCGAACCGCTGACTGCTTTCGAGTGGCCCATATTCACCTCTGTGGACTAAGCCCTATTCCTGGTCATCCAGAGATCGAAAAAACCGCACTCGGCGCAACAGCGAGTGTACCCTGGTCGCAACACGAAAACACCCTGAGTTGCCTAAAGCAATTAAAGTCAGAAGGGTACCGCATCGCAGCACTTGAGCAAGCTGAAAATAGTATCGACTTGAGAGACTACGCGCCGAAAGCACCTACTGCCCTGGTCTTAGGCCACGAGGTTATTGGTGTTGCCCAGGATGTTGTGGATGCCTGTGACGATGTGGTTGAAATCATCCAGTTTGGCACCAAACACAGCCTAAACGTAAGCGTTAGTGCAGGATTAGCCATCTTCGATTTACATCGCAAGTTAACTAGCTGAGTTTTGTGGGAACCGCTGTATCTGGGCAAACCTCAAGCAATGCGGATACCGACAGGCCTAAAATGGGATGCATCCATTCTGGATGAACTTCTTGAAGCGGCAGAAGCGTAAACCTGCGCAAATGCATGCGCGGATGGGGCAGTTCTAAAAGTGCTGTTTGCTGGACTATCGCGTCGATGGAAAGAATATCAATATCAATTAATCGGTCTGCATAGCCTTCAGCCAGACGTTCGCGGCCCAACTCCTTCTCTACCACCAACAACCCCTGCATCAACAACTCCGGTTCAATCGCAGTATGCAGCAGCAGCACTTGATTAAGATAGGAAGCTGCACTTTCATAGCCCCAAGCGGGACTCTCATAGTGTGCGCTGGCGCGATGAATTATTCCAAATCGGCCAATAGATTTGATAGCTTTAGTAAGGTTTTCACGCTTATCACCTAAATTCGTTCCCAATAAGATTAATACCTCCTTCATGAAATCATTTTTCAGCACAGTTCTCGCCGTCGTTACGGCACTCATCGCCTCCTTTTTATTCTTGTTCGGCTTACTCGTTGTTGCCAGCGTCACGAGCGAAAGTCCGGTACCAAAGGTAGCAGACAACACGCTATTGCGTATTAAACTTTCTGGAAGCTTGGAGGAGCGTGCAATAGAAGATCCTCTGAATGGTATAAATGCCGCCTTACTGGGGATGGATGCGCCAGAAGCATTGGGACTCAATCAACTTCGTGAAGGCTTAGCTTACGCCGCTGAAGATGACCGCATACAGGGCATCCTGCTCGACCAAGGCGCTTTTGCAGCGGGCTATGGATTATTGGAAGAATTGACGGATCATTTAAATGCATTCAAAGCCTCGAAAGGGAAACCTATTTATACGTACGGCGAATACTACACGCAAAAAGGAGCTGCACTCAGTGCATTGGCAGACTCTACCATCCTCCACCCAGGCGGCATCTTTGAATTGCGTGGTATAGGAACTTCAAGCACTTATTATAAAACGTTTTTCGACAAATTCGGCATTGAGCCGCTAGTCGTGCGGGGTACCGGAAATAAATTTAAAAGCGCGGTTGAGCCTTTCATTGCCAGTGAAATGAGTGACGAAAACCGACTTCAATTGACCCACCTTATCACCCAGTTTTGGGACTTCATCGGTCTTCACTTTGAAGCAAAAGGTATTAATCGTACCGCGCTAGATGATGCCGCGGAGGATTTTATTGGGATGGATGCCGATGCTACGCTGGAAGCTGGGTTAGTAGATGCATTAGGCTATCGAGAAGATGTCATGGCGCACTTTAAGGAAAAATACGACGTACTTGATTGGTCCGATTATGCCGCGCAACTCCCGACCTCGCGCTCTAAAGACCGCATCGCTATTGTTTACGCGAACGGTTCAATAGGGAACGGTTCCGGTGACGAAACCACTATCGGCACGAAAAACATCGTCAAAGCACTCCGTAAAGCAGAGAAAAATGATAAAGTGAAAGCCATCGTACTGCGTGTAAACAGCCCAGGAGGTAGCGCTTTAACCTCAGATATTATACACCACACCATCGAAAGCATTGAAAAACCAGTGATTGTAAGCCAAGGTAACTATGCTGCCTCTGGCGGCTATTACATCAGCTGTAATGCAGATGCCATATTCACAAACAGCACCACTATTACCGGCAGTATAGGCATATTCATGAGTCTGTTCACCGCGGAAGAATTTATGACTCAAACCCTAGGTTTAGCAGTGGAAGAAGTGCAAACACACCCTATGGCGAACTTCCCCAATCTGGCAAAACACCCAGATTCCGCTCAATATGCCATACTCCAACGCATGATCGACAGGGGCTATGGCGATTTTACCGGTAAAGTGGCCCGCGGCCGCGCCATGGAACTGGACTACCTCCTCCCATTATGTGGTGGTCGCGTATGGACGGGTAAAGATGCCGTAGACAATGCCCTTGCAGATTATGAAGGCGGAATGAACGAAGCACTGGAATACGCTGCAAAGCAGGCTGGAATAGAATCGTATCAAACGTACGAATTGCCCGCGGTGGAACTGGGTATTGAAAAATATTTAAAATCCTTTGGTGTCGCAAGCGCGGAAGCTAAAACCCCAGATTTTCTTCAAAACGAAGCCCTCGAAGAACTGTGGTTTCTTGCCAAAAACCCGGGTATACAGGCACGGCTCAACCCCATCTTCATGAACTTATGATCACCGAAAAAAAAGCCACAGCCGAACGATTGTATTACGTCCTGGGTGCCCTGTTCATCGCGGCGCTCGTAACGTGCAACCTGATCGCAAATAAATTCATTAGCATCGATCTAGGGTTCAAGGTATTTACCATCAGTGCTGGGGTTTTACCCTATCCATTTACCTTTTTAATTACCGATATTTTAAGCGAATTGTATGGACAGAAAAGAACTACACAAGTGGTGTTGTCTGGACTTATCGCTAGTATTTTCGTATTGTTTGTCTTGTGGCTGGGCGCCCAATTCCCTGCAATAGCTACTTCACCTATTTCTGATGAAACCTACAACAACGTCTTTCAAAATGCTTGGCGAGTCATTGCCGCATCAATGTTTGCCTACCTCGCAGCCCAGTTGATTGACGTTCGGCTCTTTCATTTCTGGAAAAAAATCACAGGAGGTAAGATGCTTTGGGTGCGTAATAATTTTTCCACCCTCGCGAGCCAATTGGTCGATACTACTCTGGTCGTTTTTGTATTGTTCGTTGGCACACTGCCCTTCGGTACAATGTCAGATTACATCTGGGACGGATGGCTCTTTAAAGCCACTGCAGCAGCATTTGATACGGTATTGATTTATGCCTTTATGTGGTGGGCACGCCGCTATTTTAAATTGGGCTTGGGAGAAGAGATAGAGCTGTAGTTAGCGAATTTCTAAATCGACTCGGTGCCCATGATGCGCGCGAACGTTGAACACCCCATTTTCAAGCATTAAATACTGTCCACGAATACCCAATAATTTCCCTGAAAAGGAATCGCCTTTTTCTTTAAAACTCAAACTCTTGACTTTCAGCAGTTGTTCGGCTATTGGATACTGCATGGACCAAATTTCCGGGGATGCTGCGGCATATTTTTTCAACTCCTGTGGAAGCACGTCTAATGCATGATGCCAGGCATCTTCGAGGGATTCGTCGCAGGGATCGTTGCGCAGCATGGCTTGCCACGAAGTCTTATCTGTAAAATGGTCTTTCAGGGCAACTTCTGCCTCACCGGCTAAATACCGGTTTGGTGTTTCCAGTAAGACTACAGCTTCAGCCGCACCCTGATCCATCCAACGGTACGGACGTTGTGTGCCTCTTGTGACGCCCACCTTGATACGGCTGGTTTTCGCGAGATAAACAAAATGCGGCTGCAATTGCAATCGCTGTTCAAACTCCAGATCGCGTTCTGCAATACCTAAATGGGCCTTACTCAATTCAGGTTTCATAATGGTGGGCGATGCCTCAGGCTTTGTAAAAAAACACTCGCGGCAGAAATTTTGGCGGTAAACCTCGGGTACTAAATCGCCACAAAAACAAATATGCTCACCTAAGAATGTAGCCGAAAATTCACGGCCAATCAAAGCATTCATCAGTAGTAAATCGCCGCCCACTTTCAGCGTGTAACGAACGGTAGAGCCGTATTGAGTAGACATTTTATGAAGCGCGCCGTGGTACTGCATTTTTAGTTTAATTTTAATTCTTGTGAAGGTACACAGCGCAACTGAAACACAAGCCTTGCTATGATTTATACTTGGGTCAATAAAGTCATTCGTCAAAACATGCGCAAGCGTGTGGAGGAAATCTTTGCCTTTAGCGAAGCGCCTATTGAAACGCAAGCTGAATTATTGCGTGGGCTAGTCAGTAAAGCACAAAACACGACCTACGGACAGCTGCATCATTTTGCGCACATCAGCGACCGTGCTGTATTTTCAAAATTAGTTCCGCTATCAAACTACGATTTACTTAAGCCCTACATCGAACAGATGCGCGAAGGACAAACGGATGTATTGTGGCCTGGTAAAATTGAGTGGTTTGCGAAAAGCTCGGGAACGACTTCCGGCGTATCAAAGTACTTACCCGTTTCGAAGGAGAGTATTGAGGAATGTCACTTTTCGGGTGGCCGATTCGAACTCGCACTCTACTGCAATACGGTCACTGAGACGAAAATTTTCGAAGGCTTGGGACTACGCTTAGGCGGATCCACACAAATTCAGCAAGAGGGTAACGGGCAAAGCGGAGACCTCAGCGCCATTTTAATTCAGAACATCCCGCTCTGGGCAGAATTACGCAGTGCGCCAAGTCATGAAACTGCGCTTTTAAGTGATTGGGAAGAGAAATTAGAGGCCATAGTCGACGAGGCCATCACCCAGAACATCACCTCACTATGGGGCGTCAGCAGCTGGTTTTTAGTGCTCTTCAAAAAAGTACTGGAACGAACGGGAAAGTCACATTTATTGGAAGTATGGCCTAATCTTGAACTCTTCGCACACGGTGGTGTCAACTTTGCTCCTTACGAACGGCAATTCCGGGAAATGATGCCGGGGAGGCAGGTAACCTTCATGGAAAACTACAATGCTTCAGAAGGATTCTTTGCAGTGCAGGACGATCCATCTATAGACGGAATGTTGCTCTTGCTCGATAATGGTATTTATTACGAGTTCATTCCGCTCGATTCTTTTAACGGTATAGAAAGTAAAACCATTTTATTAGAGAACGTGGAATTGGATACCGATTATGCCTTAGTCATCACCACCAACGGTGGGCTTTGGCGTTACATCCTCGGAGATACGGTGAAATTTGTCTCTAAAAAACCGTTCCGTATTAAGGTCAGTGGTCGCACCGCCCACTTCATTAATGCTTTTGGTGAAGAGGTGATTGTTACAGATGCTGAATATGCATTGCAGGCGACCTGTGAAGCCATGGAATGCCGCGTGATTGACTTCCATGCTGCGCCCTGTTACATGAATGATAAGGCTACCGGTGCACACCAATGGATCATTGAGTTTGAGCAACCGCCGGCAGATTTGGAGGCGTTCAAAATAGAATTGGACCGAAACCTACAGGGTCAAAATTCAGATTACCAGGCGAAAAGGAAATACGATCTCGTCCTGGAATCACCTCGTATTATCACCGCAGAACCGGGCCTTTTTCACCAATGGCTGAAAGGAAAAGGAAAGTTGGGCGGACAAAACAAAGTTCCCCGCCTCAGTAACAATCGCGTTCTTATAGAGCAGTTTCTAACGCTGAATGCTTCGCTTCAAACTCAGCCATAACTGCCGTCCAAAGCTCAATTCTTGCCTGTAATGCTGCTTTTGAAGACAGTGCTGCTTGTTCCCATTTTGCAGGAACATCGCTACAAAGCAACTCTACCATCTGCTCAGCAAGGTGGCCGTGCAAATCACCATCGATTTCTATATGACGTTCCAAATAATACGCAAACAAGCCTAATTCATTTGGGAATGTAACCTTCAAATACCTTACAATTTCAATAAACATATCCGGTATAAGATCTTCTCTTCCGAATGTAAAAACGGCTGCAATCTCAGAAGCGTCACCACGGGCAACCACGTCTAAAGTCTGGCGAACAAAGGCCTTTGCGCTTTCAGGTGCATCACTAGCCTCTAAAGCCTCCAGCGGCTGCACACCGCGCTCCAAGTCCTTGATGAAATTCGAAATAGGCGCAATATCGGCACCTGCCTCTGTCATTGCACGCAGGTACAATTCAAAGTGGCTCGTTGCATTGCCCTGCTGGTCGACATCACTTTCTTCACCGTGAACGATCTCATTAATAAGCCTCCGTACGGCGGGTTCACCCTTTGGAATCCAGTAAGTATCTACACAAGTGAGTTCACGTTGCAGTGATTTGAGGAGTACCATGAAGTCCCAAACGGCCCATACATGTGCCTCCATAAAATGACGTGCCCGCGGGACTGTATTGACCCATTGGAAGGCCGGGTGAGCGACTAATTCTTGTCTAGATGCTTCAATCTGCTCTTTTACCAATTCAATTTTCATATTTCAGTGGAATGCTTGAGGTACTTTTATTACTTTGCGTGTACAAATTTAATGAGCATGCACATAGCAATCGCAGGAAATATCGGTTCAGGTAAAACAACTTTAACGGGGTTGTTAGCGAAACACTATAATTATCAGCCACATTACGAAGATGTAGACGACAATCCTTACCTAGACGACTTCTATGAAGAAATGCAACGTTGGAGCTTCAATCTGCAAATCTATTTCTTACGCTCACGCTTTGCACAAGTAACGGCTGTACGCGAAGAAGGTTTAGACGTTATTCAAGATCGTACCATTTATGAAGATGCCCACATCTTTGCGCCCAACTTACATGCTATGGGGCTGATGACAGCACGCGACTACGAAAGCTACAAAGGCCTCTTCGAACTGATGGAAAAACACCTTCAACCGCCAGATCTGCTCATATACCTGCGTGCCTCTGTCCCGACATTGGTAGATCACATACAAAAACGCGGGAGAGATTACGAGAACAGCATCCGTATCGATTATTTGAGACGATTAAACGAGCGTTACGAGGCTTGGGTCAATACTTACGATAAGGGGAAAATTCTCATTGTCAATGTAGATAAGAATAAGTTTCCTGAGAATCCTGAAGATTTAGGAGAGATCATCCAGCAGATCGACTCAGAGCTCAACGGCTTGTTCTAGAGCTTCAATCATTTTATCACAGGCACCCGATCGCGCCAACACCCAGTTGCGCGCATCCGTTTCTTTTTGCACAAACTCACCTTGATAGGCCCTTTCGAGATAGGTAGTCCAATCGGTATGATGTGTACCGGGAATCAAAAATCCTTGAGCAACTAAAGATTTATTTTCAGGGATTTTTTGCCAATGCGGACCGCACGCTACAATCTTCCCCTGCACTGTCGCTTCCAAAACGTTGTGCGTTGCTTTACCAAAGCCACCGCCAACGATAACGGCATCTGCCAATCGGTACAAGCTGCGTAAAACGCCAAATTCAGGAATGAGTAAAATATTTGTTGAGTGCGGTTCATCGGTTGCTGAACTACTCACTTTGCCTTTGAAGGCATCGGACAACTTTGAAGCCTGCTTTAAATCGTGAGGAACTAACCAAACGGAATAGTCGCTGTGATTCGATTGGGCCAAAACCATTGCATCCATTTCATGCGCGCTACCCAGTACTAGAATGGGTTTTTCTTGTGCGGCACTCCAGCGCTCAAATTTTTCAGGAAGCTCAATATTCAATAAAGTAGCTGCATAATCGTATTTAGGATTACCCAAAACTACCGAATGAATACCCGCTGTACTCATCGTTGCTGCATCCCTGTCGTCTACCATACCCCAAATACTAACGGCGGAGCTAAATGTGCTGCGAATGAAAGGAAGCATAGGAGTCAAATACCATGGTATTTTGGGAGCACTCATTCCTATAACGACCGTTGGAACATTGAATTTCTTTAATCCCGCAATATGGTTAGGCCACAGATCATAGCGTACGAATACTGCCAATGAGGGATTGCAATACTTCAACCATTTTGACACTTCAGAGGGCGCATCGACCGGCAAATAGTGCACTGTAGCACGCGGGTAGTCTTTACGTGGCTCGTATCCCGAGGGGCTAAAAAAGGTGACTACACCGGACCAATGAGGGTTGTTGTCGAGGAACCCCTCTAAAATGGGTTTGCCCATTTCGAACTCACCCAGCGACGCGCAATGCATCCAAACGACTTTACCTTCAATCTGATCCTTTTGCTTCCAGGACGTATCAGCTCCAACTGTACCCAACCAACTCTTTGAGGGAGCTAGGATTCTCGCGGCGCGAAAAATAAGTTCAGTTAAAACAGGATAGAGTACCATTAATCGGTCAAAAAGAAGCTTTCTTGCTTTGCATATACGGGCAGTAACCAGGTGAAGTTGAGTCCAATACTCAAGTCTAATTTTAACGCCGAATCTTCCAATCCAGTATCCACATTAAAACCGCGCACACTTCTTGTGACTGCCGTGTTAATGGTCAAGCCCACCATGAAGTTGATACGCTCGTCATTGTCGAGACGCAAATAGCGCAGCGAAGATTTTGATGCAATGCCGCGGTGTAGACGGTCATAACCGTATATCATAGGAGCTGCCAATTGGGGGTAATTTCCGCGTTCGTTTCGAACGCTGATTTTTGTTTGCTGAAGTCCAAAGCCTTGGAGCACCAACCAGCCCGAATTGGGATTGTAATGCGGCTTGAAGATTCGTCCAGTATTCACTGTGATTTGGGCACCACTGAGGCCGGCGTTCATTATGGCAAACTCTCCATTTACGCCGATATAATTGCCATTTTCATCAGTCAAACCGCCAAAAATTGCATCTGTATTTTTAACTGATGTGCCGTAAAAGGCGTCAAAATCTAAACCGTAAAAGGTGTTTTCCTTATTCTTTCGCTGGTACGATACCGTCGCTGCGGCAAAGGGCTCATACCGATCTGCCAGATCTGCCAAAGGCAGGTAGAAGGCTGGCGATAGTCCCCACAATTGGACGGTACGCACACTGTCCCTTGTGGTCAATTGGCCCCAAGCGGGCGACGAAAAGAGACAGATGCTTGCAAAAAGCAGCGAAAATTGAACAACTTTTTTCATACGTGGTAATCTAACTGCAAGGTAAGGGCAATTGGTCGTTCGTAATAATGTAATTTTAGGGCACTCTTTCCGTTAGAAGAGTGCAATTAAGGAACCCAGCCATTCAATTATGAAAATTACGGTAGTAGGAACAGGATACGTAGGATTAGTCACAGGCGCATGTCTAGCGGATGTGGGGATTCAGGTAACCTGTGTAGATATTGACCAAAACAAGATCGACGGACTTAAAAACGGCATTATGCCCATATACGAGCCGGGATTAAAAGACATTGTTCTGCGCAACCACGCAAAAGGTCGTTTGCATTTTAGCACCAACCTAGGCGAAGCCATTAAAGGCTCGGGTGCGGCATTTATCGCCGTCGGAACGCCCCCCGGCGAAGACGGTTCTGCGGATCTTAAGTACGTTTTAGGTGTAGCGCAAGAGATTGGCCAAACCATGACAGATTACCTGGTAGTCATTACAAAATCTACCGTCCCAGTGGGCACGGCAGAAAAAGTACGCGGTGCCGTCGGGCAAGCGCTCGAACAGCGCAGTGCATCTTTTAGCTTCGACGTTGCATCGAATCCAGAGTTTTTAAAAGAAGGTGCCGCGATTGAAGATTTCATGAAACCCGACCGCATTGTGGTGGGTATTGATAGCGACCGGGCGCGTGAGATGATGGCGCGTGTATATCGCCCATTCACACTCAACGGTCATCCTGTGATTTTCATGGACATTCCCTCAGCAGAAATGACGAAGTATGCGGCAAACGCCATGTTAGCGACGAAAATTTCATTCATGAATGACATCGCAAATTTGTGCGAGCGCATGGGCGCAGATGTGAATCAGGTCCGCAAGGGAATCGGTTCCGACCCGCGCATAGGAAATAAATTCATTTACCCGGGTATCGGATATGGCGGTTCATGCTTTCCTAAGGATGTCAAGGCACTAGCCCGCACAGGCCGCGAAAACGGACATACCATGCGTATTCTAGAAGCCGTTGAGGCGGTGAACGATGCGCAGAAAAGTGTGCTTTTCAATAAAATAAACGCTTACTTCGGAGGCGAGCTTCACGGCAAAACCGTTGCCTTCTGGGGACTCTCCTTTAAACCAAATACAGACGATATGCGTGAGGCGCCGTCTGTAGTGATTGCTAACCTATTGCTGAATGCTGGGGCACACGTTCGTGCGTACGATCCCGTAGCAATGGAAGAAGCAAAACACCAACTGGGCGAGCGTATTACCTATTGCGCAGACGAGATGGAAGCTGTTCGGGGTGCCGATGCCTTAGCACTGATTACGGAGTGGGCTGAATTTAGAGTGCCCGATTGGAGCGCGGTGGCAAATGAAATGAACGGCAAAGTACTCTTTGACGGACGCAACCTCTACCGCCGCGAGATTGTCGGTGAGGTAGGATTCGATTATTTTGGAATAGGACAAGGCGAACAACCCGCGTAATTATGGCAAGAGTACTGATCACTGGAGCAGCAGGATTTTTAGGTTCACATCTGTGTGACCGATTCATCGCCGAAGGCTACGAAGTCCTCGCCATGGATAACCTGATCACGGGGAATATGGAAAACTTGGAACACCTGGTGGGTCTTCCTAATTTCACCTTTTACCACCACGATGTAAGCAACTATGTGCATGTCCCAGGAGAATTGGACTACATCCTCCATTTCGCATCGCCGGCCTCCCCCATCGATTATTTGAAAATACCCATTCAAACCCTTAAGGTCAGCTCGCTAGGCACACACAATCTACTAGGATTGGCTTTGCATAAAGGTGCGCGTATCCTTGTCGCATCCACCTCAGAAGTCTATGGAGATCCACTGGTTCACCCGCAGACTGAGGAGTACTGGGGCAATGTAAATCCAGTAGGCCCGCGTGGAGTGTACGATGAAGCCAAGCGCTTCATGGAAGCGATGACCATGGCCTACCACACCTACCACGGTTTAGAAACGCGTATCGTTAGAATTTTTAATACTTACGGACCGCGCATGCGCTTGAACGACGGCCGTGTATTGCCTGCATTTATCGGACAAGCGTTGCGCGGCGAAGATTTAACCATATTCGGCGACGGTTCTCAGACCCGCTCGTTCTGTTATGTGGACGACCTCATTGAAGGCATCTACCGCTTGTTGATGAGCGACCATTCGGAGCCCGTGAACATAGGAAACCCGCATGAAATCACCATTAGCCAATTCGCGGAAGAAGTCATCAGCCTCACTGGAACGACACAAAAAGTGGTCTACAAAGAGCTGCCTGTGAACGACCCCATGCAGCGCCAACCGGACATCACTAAGGCAAAGGAATTGCTGAATTGGGAACCGAAAGTGATGCGCGAAGAAGGGCTAGACCGCACCTACGCTTGGTTTAAAAGCCTACCTGAAGATCGCCTGTATCGCAAGGAGCACAGGGATTTCGCCGACTACAAGAAAACCAAATAAGCCAGTAATGAACCAAATTTTAGTCACAGGAGGCTTAGGCTACATAGGATCACATACCGTGATCGAACTGCTCGCTGCAGGCTATGAGCCTATTGTCATCGATAACCTCAGCGAGAGTCCTATAGAAGTTAAAGACCGCATTGAAAAAATCGTGGGTAGGGAAATTACATTCCGCCAAGTAGAGCTTTGTGACCGCATTGCAGTAGATGCTGTATTTGAAGAATTCCCGGATATCTCGGGTGTCATTCACTTTGCTGCCTTTCTACTGGTTAATGAGAGCGTCGAAAAACCGCTGAAATACTACCACAACAACCTTTTGAGTACTGTTAACCTTCTTCAAAGCATGGAGGCACACGGTATTCGCAACATTGTTTTCTCGAGTTCTTGCACCGTGTATGGCACACCAGAGAACCCACATGTGGATGAAAATGCGCCCGTACAACCTGCGGAAAGCCCTTACGGCAATACCAAGAAGATGGGTGAAGAAATCCTCCGAGATACCGCATCAACTGGAACGGTAGATGTACTTAGTTTACGTTATTTCAATCCTATCGGCGCGCACCCATCGAGTATCATTGGCGAATTCCAAGACGGCGAACCGCACCATTTGGTCCCTTACATCACTGAGACTGCCATTGGTAAGCGCAAGGAATTAAAAGTATTTGGGTCCGATTACGATACCCGCGACGGCTCTTGCATTCGCGACTACATCCACGTCATTGATATTGCCAAAGCTCATATTTTGGCCGTACAACATTTGATTGATGGCAAGATTAAAGGCTTTGATGTCATTAACCTAGGATCCGGCAACGGCTCAACCGTATTAGAAATGATTAATGCTTTTGAACGCGCTACGGGAATTTCCATTCCATATCGTCTTGCACCGCCTCGTGCAGGTGATGTACCGGCGGTCTATGCGAACATTGCGAAGGCAGAGCGCGTTTTGAATTGGACCCCAGAAAA
>Ga0228622_1000038_pt1 | contig 132236 bp, 110 predicted proteins | sample 26DmetaG_FD_186035 | JGI IMG/M metagenome (GOLD analysis project Ga0228622, IMG submission 186035) | Seawater microbial communities from Monterey Bay, California, United States - 26D | ecosystem: Environmental > Aquatic > Marine > Coastal | place: USA: California | collected 2016-10-01
CGGATGTTCTGCTCTTTACCTGTGTTTTTATCCTTAGCACTTACGTTAAGAATACCGTTCGAATCAATATCGAAAGTCACTTCAATTTGAGGAACACCGCGCTGTGCTGGTGGAATACCGTCTAAATGGAAACGACCAATAGTCTTATTGTCGCTGGCCATAGAACGCTCTCCTTGAAGAATGTGAATCTCTACCGAAGGCTGATTATCTGCAGCCGTTGAGAAAGTTTCAGATTTCTTCGTAGGAATAGTTGTATTCGCTTCGATGAGTTTCGTCATCACACCACCCATGGTTTCTATACCTAATGAAAGTGGAGTAACATCTAATAAAAGAACGTCTTTCACATCACCTGCAAGAACACCACCTTGAATAGAAGCTCCGATCGCTACTACCTCATCTGGATTCACACCTTTCGAAGGCTCTTTGCCAAAGAACGCTTTTACCGCATCCTGAATAGCCGGAATACGCGTCGTACCTCCCACTAGAATAACTTCATCTATCTCAGAGGTTGAATACCCTGCGTTTTGTAAGGCACTGCGAGCTGGTGCAATAGTACGCTCAATCAAGCTAGCTGCTAATTGCTCGAACTTTGCACGACTTAACGGACGAACCAAGTGTTTGGGACCTGACGCTGTCGCTGTGATGTAAGGCAGATTAATTTCCGTCGAAGTCGTCGAAGACAATTCGATTTTAGCTTTCTCAGCAGCTTCTTTTAAACGTTGTAGCGCCATGTTGTCATCGCGCAAATCCATATTCTCTTCAGCTTTGAACTCTTCTGCCAACCAGTCAATAATGACCTGATCAAAATCGTCACCACCAAGGTGCGTATCACCATCCGTAGATTTCACTTCGAATACACCGTCACCCAGCTCTAGAACCGAAACGTCGTGTGTACCACCACCACAGTCAAATACTGCGATTTTTTGATCCTGACCTTTCTTATCTAGACCGTAAGCTAAAGCAGCTGCGGTAGGCTCATTAATGATACGGCGAACATTTAGACCTGCGATTTCTCCAGCTTCTTTAGTTGCTTGACGTTGCGCATCATCAAAGTAAGCAGGGACCGTAATTACTGCTTCAGTGACATCTGCACCCAAATAGTCTTCAGCAGTTTTCTTCATTTTTTGAAGAATCATTGCCGAAACCTCTTGCGGGGTATATTGACGACCGTCGATATTTACACGAGGCGTATCGTTATCGCCACCCTCTACTTTATAAGGTACACGCTTTGCTTCTTTTTGTACGTTCGAAAATTGCTCTCCCATGAAACGTTTCACGGAGTAGACTGTTTTCTCGGGGTTAGTTATGGCCTGACGTTTTGCAGGATCACCTACTTTACGTTCACCGCCTTCAACGAAACCTACAATAGAAGGTGTCGTTCTTTTTCCTTCACTGTTCGGAATCACTACAGGCTCGTTACCTTCCATTACGGATACACAAGAGTTCGTGGTTCCAAGGTCTATACCTATGATTTTACCCATTTTATAAATTATTTAGGTTGAGTTTTCAAAATCTTACGGCCGGTATAGAACAAGGGTTGTGCCACAAAGAACGGGACCCAATTTTACACCCAATTTGGCACAAATCGCGAAAAACATATGTCACTATGGAACTTTTACCGATAAAAAAGTGACAAACTGTCTCTTTAAGTCTTGTTAGAATTTGACAGGAAATCCGTCAACACAAATCACAGAGTCGATACCTTGAAAATCTACCCAACCCATATTGCAGGTGTAAATTCCTCTCCATAGACTATCCATGGACGTATTGCTTAGTTTGATTTGCTTCTTAATGGTGTGACCGCGAGAACTAAAAAGTCCTATTCCGCCATCAACATTGGTAAAAAGGGGTTTTTCTTGGACGATACCTTGTGAAGGTTGACTTACATTGATATATGTGGCATAATCGTCTGCAGCAGCCCAAAGCTCAAAGTCTATACTTTTAAATACGCGCACCGTATCTGTAGTTGTTCCGATGTTGTTTCTCAAGAACTGGTAGTACGCTGCATAACTGAGTTCTGTGACGTAATTCCCCGATCCCGTGAGATTCGACCCTGTCCGTGTTGGTAGCGCATAAGTCACCGTCTTCACTGCACTATCCTTGGGATTACGAACGGGCGCTTCCTTGTATTTAAAATGAATGTAACCTTGATACAAACGGGCATTTCTAGCCGCATCCCAACCAAATTTTGCATCCTGAATACCAAAAGTTAGTTTTTGAAAACCTTTGGGTCTTGTAATCTCAACAGGACCTACCACTGGCGAGACGGCTTCAAAATTATTATTTCCAGGAATGAAGCCGCGCAGTCGATATTCAAAGTTGTGATCAATAGGCGCATCGGTCCAATACAATCGATAATTGTCAGTTGTAAAAGTTCCTGATGCCAGGATATTTGTGTCTTTTCTGTAGAACTCGTATGTGTTCAATACATTCCCCTGATCATTGAGCTGGGCCAAATACAAGGAGGCCGTATCAAAATACAGGCTATCGCTGTGTGTCGCTCCTGCGAGCAACCCATCCGTTCCTAAGTACGTCCGATGTAATCGCACCCATTGCGTATCCTGATCTTTGTCCAAAAGACCATAAACGACATTCTCGACATCGTAATCCGCATTGATTTCCAAGGAATTGTCGCACGAAAACAGTGCGATAAAGGCAAAAAAGAATAGAAATAGGTTTTTCATGGGCTTCAAAAATACAACCTATGGCTTAGGATGCTTTTCTTTGTGCTGATTTAATTCACAAAAACCGTGCACTATGTCATTGGCGAAAAAAGAATTTAAAAAGGTTACTACACACAGCCTCCAACAAATGAAGGATCAGGGAGAGAAAATCTCCATGCTAACTGCTTACGATTATACCATGGCAAAAATGGTCGATGCCGCAGGAGTAGATTGCATACTTGTAGGAGACAGTGCTTCGAATGTGATGGCCGGTCACGAAACGACACTTCCCATTACATTGGATCAAATGATTTATCATGCCAGTTCTGTTATTCGCGCTGTTGACCGAGCATTAGTGGTAGTTGACCTTCCTTTTGGCACGTATCAAGGTGATTCAAAACAAGCTCTTAATTCTGCCATTCGTGTCATGAAAGAGAGTGGCGGACACGCTGTGAAATTAGAAGGCGGTATAGAAATCATTGAAGGCATTAAAAGAATACTTACAGCAGGTATTCCTGTTATGGGCCATTTAGGCCTCACACCGCAGAGCATTTATAAATTTGGCACGTACAGCGTGCGCGCGAAAGAAGAAGAGGAAGCTCAGAAACTCATTGAAGACGCAAAAGCGTTGGAAGAAGCAGGCTGTTTTGGTATTGTCTTAGAAAAAGTTCCTGCAGAATTAGCAAAAGAAGTATCGGAAGCTCTTACTATTCCAGTCATTGGTATAGGAGCCGGTGCGGGTGTGGATGGCCAAGTTTTAGTTTTCCACGATCTCGTTGGTATGACACACCAATTTCACCCAAGGTTTTTACGTCGCTACCTTAATTTATACGAAGAAATTACAGGCGCTATTGGTCAGTATGTACAAGATGTTAAGGATGAAGACTTCCCTAACGAAGGTGAAAGCTATACCAGTTAAATATGGGCAGTCGGCTACCCGATATCATTTATGAAGACAATCATCTTATCGCTGTAAACAAGCGTGCCGGTGATTTAGTCCAGGGCGACAAAACCGGAGACGTTCCTTTACCCGAACTACTAAAATCCTACATTAAAGATAAGTTTAACAAGCCCGGCGCCGTATTTCTTGGTGTCATTCATCGGTTAGATCGGCCGACAACTGGAGTTGTATTATTTGCGCGCACATCAAAAGGACTTGAGCGAATGAATGCAGCGTTTAAGAACCGTGAAACGCAAAAGAACTACTGGGCTCTGGTGGAGGGGCAGTTAAATGAAGAGGGCAAATTGGTCCATTACCTCTTGAAAAACCCGAAGAATAATAAAAGTACGGCCTTCCTTCGTCCAGAAAAGGACGCAAAAGAGGCTAAACTTTCCTACTCTATTTTAAAAAAGGGGGACCGCTACACGCTTATAGAAGTGCACCTCGAGACTGGAAGGCATCACCAAATTCGCGCCCAGTTTGCAGCCATTGGCCATCCGCTTAAAGGCGATGTAAAGTATGGAGCTCGAAGAGCCGAAAGAGATAAGAGTATATGCCTGCATGCGAAGAGTCTCCGATTCCTGCACCCAACCACAAAAGAATCTGTGGTTATAGAAGCACCAGTACCTTCAAGCTTTGCGCCTTTCTTGCCCTAAGTGATTTTTCAGACTGAAACCTTCGTATCTAGTTTTGATATTACGAATTGGGATCTACGTCAAAAACAACCTTTACCCGATTAAAATCTGGCGTTAACAACACCTCTTGATGCGATTTTTTTATGCGCTCACGCACTTTGGCACCAATACTCCCTTTGTCAACCTTCACAATGATTTGCATTTGATACAAATTTTTCAAGCGTGCAATGGGCGCAAACTCTGGCCCTAAGAACCTGTCGCCTATTTTACTGTGGAGTGAACGCGCAAATTCACCCGCCGCTCGTTGTAACAGTTTTTGATCTCTATGCTTGAGCGTTATAGTGATCAGTCGTACAAATGGAGGATACTGATATTCTTGCCGCACAGAAAGTTCTTTGGCTTGCATCCCTGTAAAATCGTGGTTCAATGCTAGTTGTATAATCGAGTGACGAGGCTTCATGGCTTGGATAACTACTTTACCTTTCGAAGTACGTCGTCCTGTGCGTCCCGCGACTTGTTCAATCAATTGGAATGCGCGCTCATTGGCTCTAAAATCGGGATAGCTTAATAGATTGTCCGCACTCATGATACCGACCAGTCCTACTCTATCGAAATCGAGTCCTTTGGTCACCATCTGTGTCCCGACTAAAATATCCACTTCACCGTTTTCAACAGACCGAATAAGGTCACCAAAAGCATGCTTTCCACGAGTAGTGTCTAAATCCATTCGCTTTACAGCCGCATTTGGAAAAAGTGAAGCAGCTTCCTCGGCAATCTGCTCTGTCCCAAAGCCCTTATGCAAAACACTCTCACCACCACACGAACTGCATTTCATCACTGGTGGCACAGTATAACCACAATAATGACATTTGAGTTTTTGCGGCCCTTTGTGGTAGGTAAGTGAAATATCACAACGCGTACAGCCTTCGATATGCCCGCAGGTCTGGCATTGCTGAAATGTGCTAAAGCCCCTGCGGTTTTGAAAGAGAATAATGCTCTCTCCCTTGCTCAATGTATGGCGCATGGCATCGACCAATTCAATAGAAAAATTACCCTGAACTTCACGCCGTTGCTTCGCTCCAAGCATATCTACCACTTCAAGTTCCGGCAATGGGGCCGTGTGGAATCGCTTATGCAATTGGGCCAATTCATACCTACCCTGACGCGCATTGAACATACTCTCCAAGCTCGGCGTGGCGGATCCTAATAGTATGGGGCAATCGCGCGAATTTGACATCCATACCGCTGTATCCCTCGCGTTATACCTCGGCGAAGGTTCGTACTGCTTAAAGCTACTTTCATGCTCTTCATCTACAATGATCAAACCTAAATCTGGCAAAGGCATGAAAACAGCAGATCGCGCACCCAACACAAGTAATGGAGCATCGTTCGTTAACGCTTCTCTCCATGCTGCTAAACGTTCGGCCGGAGAAAATTTGCTGTGACTTACTGCTACTGTGAAGTGAATACGAAGACGGCTTATTAGTTGCGTAGTTAAGGCGATCTCTGGTAATAGATACAAAACTCGCTTGTGTTTCGTCAGCGCCTGCTTGATCAGCGTAATGTAGAGCTCTGTTTTTCCGGAGGCCGTAACACCGTGCAAAACAACCGGTTTCTTCGCATCAAATCCTTTTTGGATCGAAGACAAGGCTTCGAGTTGTTGTGCGGAAAGCGTAATCTCCGTCATGGGTGCTGAAGCTGCGGTAGTGCCATCAATCTCTTCAACTTCCTCAAGAATCCCCTTTTTAATCAAGGCAAGCAATGTGCCCGAGGAGATGGTTTTCTTTTTTTGAAATGCGCGCTTGTCCTGAAAATTGTTTTCCGAGCCACAATGCGCAACAAGGGTTAAAAGCGCTTCCGTTTGCACCTTAGATCTTTTTGTAGACTCGAAAGCGCCATCGAGATCTTCGAGTGCGGCGGGTGAAAGACGAATGAGTTTTCTTCTTTTCGCGCGTGCGACTTTTTTTAATTCTTCTTCAAGCAGTGCCCACCCTTCCTCAAGTGCCTTTTGAACCAAAGGCATGGGTTGCTTTACTTGACAATAGTCGCGAACCTCTTCAAGAGTAAGCTTGGGGTGGTTACGTAAAGCTTCATACAATCTGAACAAAGCATCAGACATTGCTGATTCATCGGGTACAACTTCAGGATCTAAAACAACGATACTTTGTGACGATAGCTTTAAACCTGGGGGTAAGGCGGCATTCATTACATCGCCTACAGGTGCCATATAATACGAGGCCATCCAAGACCATTGCAGAAGTTGATGCTCTAGAACCACCGGGTATTCATCCAATACACTGATCAGGTATTTCAACTCCGTCTCATCCGGTGCTTCAAGAACACGCGTAACAATCGCAGCGTATTCTTTTCGCGCACCAAATTGTACCAGGACACGCACACCGGGACATACCGAGCCGACCATCTCTGCCGGTATAGCATAATGGAAAAGCTTGTCTAAGGGCAGTGGAAGTATGACCTCAGCGACTTGCATAGTTAGCGTTTCGGTGCTTTAGGTAAGTTGCGTTTGACAAACCGAGCTTCTCGTTTGTTCAACAATCGCATTTCGTTGTCAAAGAAACTCAAGGTCTTTTTTGCAGATGCCTCAGTACTTGTTGCAATGCTGTTAAATTCGACGAGGTCGTAACGCATTTTAGTGAGATCAGCTAAAATATCTGCAGAAGCCAATTCTAATAATTCGATATAATACTTCTGGTAAGCCTCATGCAGTTCCGTTTGTCCATTAAAAAATCGCTCCTCACCATAGCCACGGAGTTCTTTACTCAAGGCCTTAACAAGGCCTTTTTGTGCTTTATATAATTCATCTATATCCGTAGAACCGACCTCAGACTGCAAATAACCAACCAGGCTATCTACCTCATTCGCTCCTCGCTTCATTTCCTTAGTATAAATAAACAGCTCCATCTGCGTCTGGAATCGCTCCAATTCGTCCGAAGTGCGCGTATTGACATCATATTTTACCGCATAGGCATCCATGGCCGTCAATACTGCGTTTAAATAATTTCCTGCCTCGTCAACGTACTTATGTCCGTAATTAGAGCGCGGATCTTCTTGAAACCAATACTTGAGATTCTCCTGTGTGATTTCTATGAGCCCGCCAATATTTTCGTCAACAACTGCAATAAGTTCTGCCTCGGGGGCCTCATCTAATCGACCCAAAGAACGCTGACTCTTGCGCCAAGTTTTACTTTGCTCCTCGAAGAAGGGCTGAATCTTTCTATACTTCTCATAGGTCATCGTACCATCAATAATGTCGGACGTGATGGCCATAATTTTATCGATTTCCCTGGAAACTCGACGGAGATTACTGCTGTAACTCTGCGACTGTGCAGGAAACTGAAGGAGTAAAACAAGAAGTACAATGATGCGTTTCATAAGCTGCGTTTATCGATTCAATTTATGGAGTTTTTTAGTCCCTTCATACATATCAAAACGTAGCAATTTACATTCCAGTTCACCATTAAAGAGGTTCCATTTTCTAGATGGCCGAAGACCAATACTTTTTATTGCTTCCATATCTGAGGTTATCCAATAAACTTCCCAGCCAGCGTATTTTTCCTTTAACGTATCGCCCATTTCACGATACATACGGTGTGTATCGGCCTGAATACGAACATTATAAGGCGGATTCACAAACATGATTCCTTTCTCCGCCGGAGGATCTGCTTCAAAAAAGTCAGCGCGCTTTAAGCGCACAGCATCTTCAAACATGCTGCGTTCAATATTCGAAGCTGAAGCATCTAAACTGTCTACGTCAATATCTCGACCGAAAAATTTCCCATCGTACTCTTTTGCTCGACTTAATAGACCTTCTCTGATCTTAACAAATAACTCTTCTTCAAATCCTTTCCAATTAAAGAAGGCAAACGACTCACGGTAGATATTCGCGGGCATGTTATGTGCAATTAAAGCCGATTCTACTAAGAACGTTCCCGAACCGCACATAGGATCTAGAACGGGCATCCCCCCATTCCAATTGCTATGAAGGATTATCCCAGCAGCTAAAACTTCATTCAAAGGAGCCTTAGCAGCTTCGAGGCGGTAACCACGGCGATGCAAGCTCTCTCCTGAGGTATCAAGATAAATACGAACCGTATCGCGCGAAATATGAATGTGTACAGGTACTTCAGGCTCATATTTATCGACAGAAGGACGTACACCTAGCTTATCACGAAACCGATCGACGATGGCGTCTTTCGCTTTAAGACCAGCAAAACTACTGTGATTGAGTTCTTCGTTTGTACCCACCACGTGGACGGCAAAGGTTTTCCCTTCATCAAACAGCTCTTCCCAAGGAATTTCATAAACCGCGTCATAGTAGTCGTCAACGGTCTCCATTTGAATCTCATTCAATGGCAACAGAACGCGCAATCCCGTGCGCAGCGCAATATTAATCTTGTAAACGAAGCCTAAGTCTCCGACCACCGCTACTGCACGGTTAATTTTTTGAATTTCTCGTCCGCCAAGCGAGAGTAGCTCTTTGCTTAGAATTTCTTCTAGCCCATAGAGCGTTTTTACGATGAGGCGGTAATCTTTGTTTTCGAGCACCTTTCTGCTATTTAGACTACAAATGTACGCTAACTTTGGCCCTATGATAGAGTGGTATGAATTTATTGCCTTGGTGCTCGGTGGCTTTGCCGCTGGATTAATCAATGTTGTTGCAGGCAACGGTTCCGCCATAACCCTTCCCCTTCTAATGTCCCTGGGTCTAGATGCAAATGCAGCGAATGCTACAAATCGTATCGGCGCTTTGTTTCAGACCACGAGTGCTATAAGCTCGTTATCTCGCACTGCACGGACGAAATACATGATAAAACAAAGTTACTTTATCATTCCGCCTGTACTCATCGGGGCGATCATCGGAGCGAATTTAGCTGTAGATCTGCCTGAAGACGTTATGCGAATTACCATCGGGTCCATCATGATTTTATTACTCATTACCACATTAACGAACCCGAAGAAATGGCTTATTCCCACCGATGGTTCTAAAAACAAAAGAACCCCTTTGATCTGGCTGGCCTATTTTGGACTTGGTCTTTATGGTGGGTTTATTCAAATGGGGTTCGGTATTTTCTTTTTATCCATCTCCGTCTTGTTGTCAAAATATGCACTTCGTGATGGCAACATTATGAAATTATTTATTGCTTTTCTTATGACCATTCCCGCCTTCTTCATATATGCATTGAGCGGAGGAATGGACTGGGCCTATGGACTAACTCTGGCATTAGGAACCTCGCTAGGGGCTAGATTTGGAGCCAAAAAGGTAGTGCAGCATAAAAAAGCCAATGCCATTACACGCAAGGTTCTTATCGCTGTGATTATTGTGGCTATTGTGAAAATGTTTCAACCGTATATTGGTCAATTGATCTAAACAACTATGAGCCTACCCTGGTACCAAACCTGGTTTAACACCCCATATTACCACGACCTCTATCAGCACCGCGATCTAAACGAGGCGAAGGCGTTCATTGCTTCGTTGTGTCGAAAGTTAGGCGTGAAAGAAGGTGAAATCGCCATCGATGTAGCTTGTGGTCGAGGCAGACACGCACAAGTTCTTGCAAATCAAGGATTAGATACCATAGGCCTAGATTTAAGCCCCGAAAGTATTTCTTACGCGAACCAATTCGCACACGAAGGACTGGACTTTCTAGTAGGGAATATGCTCGAACCGTTCGAAGTTCCTGAGGCAGATTGGGTATTCAATCTATTTACCAGCTTCGGTTATTTTGAGAACGATGCTATGCATGCCCTCGCTATTTCTAATATGGCCGGCGCGCTAAAACCCGGTGGTAAACTCGTCTTAGATTACATGAATGCAGAGAAAATTGCCAAGCGGTTAGTACCAGAAGATACGGTACAAACCAAATTGGCTCGATATAAAATCACTCGTCATATTGAAGACGACAGTATTGTCAAAAGAATCTCTTTTGAGGAGCCCGGATGCAACATCCTCCAGTTTGAAGAACGTGTAAGGGCTTTCGAATTGCATGAACTTAAGAATTTCATGGAAGCCGCTGGTCTATGCGTTTTAGATCAACACGGGGACTATGACTTGTCGCCTTTTTCACCCGAAGAAAGCGATCGATTGATTATTATTGCTCAGAAACCTTTGCTTTCATGATTTGGATTGTCTTACTTCTTAGTGTTGCTGTAGGTGCTGGAGCCGCGTGGATTGTGCCTACGGATTCAAAAACCTTTAAATACTTATTGTCTTTTTCAGGTGCATTTCTCTTTGCTACGTTATTAACGCACATGCTTCCTGAGATTTTCGAACACGGGAATTGGAATATGGGATGGTGGATTATGTTGGGGTTTGCCATCCAATTACTTTTAGACCATCTCAGCGAGGGATTAGAGCACGGTCATTTTCATTCGAAACAATCAAAAATACCTTGGCTTGCTATTTCTGGTTTGCTCCTGCATGCTTTCTTAGAGGGTATGCCGCTTTCTAGCACTGGTTCTTCTGGTCACAATCACGCCACCGGCGGATTCCTATGGGCCATTGCTTTACACAAGCTTCCTATCGCGTTGCTCGTTACGGGTGCGCTTCGAAAATCGGGTGTAAAACTTACAATATTGCTCGGGATATTGGGGCTTTTTGCTTTCGCCACTCCCCTGGGTGCGCTCGTGGTTAATCGTATAAACATTGAACAGTGGAGTCTTCAATTGTTAGCGATAGCGGTAGGTATCCTGCTACATGTCAGTACAACCATTCTGTTTGAGAGTTCTCAGAACCATAGGTTCAATGCAGTAAAATTGATTTTTGTACTCGCAGGAATGCTCTTAGCGGGTTGGATCAATTCTGGGATGATGCTTTAGCTTCTTATATGTGGTCATAGATAAAACCTAATGCGATTTATGAAGACAACGGGTTTGACTATCGTACTTTTGCACAAGTAATAAATTAAAACCAAAATAAAATGGCTGTATTAGTCGGTAAAAAAGCGCCAGATTTCACTGCTTCTGCGGTAATCAATGGCGAGGAAATCGTTGAAAACTTCAAACTATCAGATTACGCAGGAAAGTATGTAATCTTATTCTTCTACCCAAAAGACTTCACTTTTGTATGTCCTACTGAATTGCACGCCTTCCAAGCGCGTAAAGAGGAGTTTGCAGCAAAAGGCGTAGAATTGATCGCTGTATCAACAGATACTGAGCAAAGCCACTGGGGTTGGTTGCAGATGGGTAAAGACCAAGGCGGTATTGAAGGTGTAACTTACCCTATCGTTGCGGATACGAATAAAACCATTTCTCATAACTACGATGTTCTTAATGGCGAATGGTCCTATGATGAAGACGGTAACTTAACTTCTACGGGAGAAATGATCGCCTACCGCGGTTTGTTCTTAATCGATAGAGAAGGAACAGTAATGCATCAATTAGTAAACTTCTTCCCATTAGGCCGATCAGTAGATGAGGCAATGCGCATGGTGGATGCACTGCAGTACTTCGAAGAAAAAGGTGAAGTTTGTCCTGCAAACTGGACACCAGGTAAAGAAGCCATGAAAGAATCGCACGAAGGTGTCGCTGATTACCTTGCCAAGCACTAGAATTTTCCTTGATTGAAACACTAAAAGCCGCTCCAGATGGAGCGGCTTTTTTTGGGCCCGGCCGCGCGTGTTTCAGACAAATTTGATCTTTTTAGAAAAAACTACACTTTTTTTGCAACAAGCGTGAACTACCCTGATACAATTGCGTTTAGGTATATATGGAACATTCTGCGCAAGCAGATTTTCATGGCGGTTTAGGTAGAAAGGGAGCTTGGCGGCTCCCTTTCGTTTTTTATATACCTACGCGCAAAATTGTCAGACAAAAAAAACACCCCCGGGCGCTCCGCGCCCGGGGGTGTTTCCATTTTAATTTCGAATATTACTTTGTGAGATCGATCAATTTACGCAGGTATTCTTCTTTACTTGCAGCTGACCCTTCCACTAAAGCTCCATCTTTAAAAGAAGCTAAGAAAGGTAAATTGCTCACACCTGCCGCTTTTCGAGCGCCTTCATTGTGTTCTGCGTTCACATCTAAAAATAAAACATCACTGTGCGCTTCTTCATTGCTTACACGCTTGTATTTAGGCGCAAACATCTTGCATGCACCACACCAATCCGCATGGAATTTTACAACCACTCGACTGTGGTCCTTTAGCAATGTATCGAAATCTGCGTCGGTAGCTATTGTTACTGCCATTGTATAGAGGTATTAAGTTAATTCTGTAATCAAAAATACATAGACCATAACATCTGAAGTAATCATTCGCATTGATGTTCTCTATGCACTTATTATCAAAGTTCGACTTGCGCTTTATAATCCTTGTGATACATGTCCCTAACCAGTCCGTCCGAAACTCCTATTTTGGGTACATAAATATGTTTACAACCCGACCATAGCATAGCCTTTTGATAAATGGGTAAGGCGTGCACAATAACATCTGCTCGGTCAAAGTTTAGTCCCAATTCAGTCACACGTTCTTCGGCAGATAACGTCTTTAATTCCTCTTGCTGTTCAGACAAAAACGTATAATCCAATGGTGTTTGAAGCGATTTCATACTCAGCTTATGTAGTTTGTTAATATTTCCGCCCGCACCAATAGCAGCCTTATCTGAAACAGGAGCTGCGTATTTATGTAACCAGTGTTGCATTCGAGTCCATTCAGCCTCATCGACAAGGTTGTTCATCAACCTTACCCCACCAATCTTAAAGCTCATGGATGCCTCCACCAATTTATTTTTTATAACCGATATTTCCGTCGAACCGCCACCTACATCGATATAAATAAAGTTTTCCTGTGGCGCCTTAATGATGTCATAAATCTTAGAATTAAAAACTAATCGTGCCTCCTCTTTACCGCCAATTATTTCAATGGTAATGCCCGTCTCCTTCGCTACCTGTGCTACTATTTTCTGACCATTAACAGCTTCGCGCATGGCTGAAGTGGCTACGGCTCTAAAATCAACCACATCGTGGACTTTAAGGTAATGGGCGTAGGCTTTCATGCCTTCAATAAAACGCTTTTTCGTCTTGCCTTTGATTTTACCCTGTTCGAAAACATCTTGCCCCAAACGGATCGGAAGCCGTACCATTCCAGCTTTACGATAATAGGTATAACCGTCCTTGTAAACTACATTAACAACAAGACAACGAACGGAATTCGAACCTATATCAATAGCTCCGAGTTTGGTAACAATCATAGTAATTAGTTTCTAACCTTTCAAAAGCTGCTTTTTAACGTATGCATACAAATCCAATTGCGCCCGGATTTTAGGTCCGTTGAGTTTACGGTAGGCATTGGTTTGATTCGCATCGAAAACTCGTGATTTTGTGTTGTCCTTCCAAAGAATTTCGAAATGATCTCGCAATTGTCGCTTAATTTTCTCATCGTAAATGGGAACGGTAACCTCTACCCGTCTGTTCAGATTTCGAGTCATCCAATCTGCAGAAGAAATAAAATATTCAGATTGACCGTCGTTATAAAAACAAAACGCGCGCGTATGCTCTAAGAACCGGTCCACGATACTCACAGCCTCAATATTTCCGCTAAGTGCTAAATCACTGAAATCGATACAGTTAATTCCGCGCACTACCATACGAATAGACACTCCTGCAGCGCTTGCTTCGTATAATTTAGCAATCATACCGTGATCACTCACACTGTTTAATTTTACCCAGAATTTCGCTTCTCGGCCAGCATTTGCATGCGCAATTTCTCGATCGATCAGCTTATAAATTCCTTCGCGAGTGCCATTGGGACTGACCATTAAATGCTTGTAGTTATACTGCTTATATGGTGATTCTATAAATGTAAACACCTTTCTGACTTCTTTGGTGATGCGCTTTTGAGAAGTAAGTAAGTGATAGTCTGTATAGAGCTTAGCAGTGCCTTCATGGTAATTTCCCGTTCCAACTACACAATAATCTACTAACTTTTCTAATCCTTCATCGCGGCGAATTAAAGTCAATTTTGAATGCACTTTTAAACCGGGAACTCCGCTGACTACCTTAATTCCTTCGGCACGAAGCATATTCGTCCATTTGATATTATTCGCCTCGTCGAATCGTGCCTGGAGCTCAATAAATACCGTTACATCTTTTCCATTTTTAGCCGCATTTACTAGGGCAGAAATGATACGGCTCTGGCTGGCCAATCGATATAGCGTAACTTTTACCACACGAACTTTGGGATCAATAGCAGCCTCTCTCAATAAGCGAATCACTTTTCCAAAATCATGGTACGGAGTGTAGAGTAATACATCTTGCTTCTTCAATACTTCGATGATGCTCCGGTCTTCTTCTAGGGCTGGATGGGGGACAGCCGGTAATTTTTCGTGCTCTAAAGAACTATCACCCACATTTGGGAAGTGCATTAAATCCTTTTTATTGTGGTAACGACCTCCAGCAATAAGTCCATCGAACTCAGAAATACCTAAACCATTAACTAATAAATTCAGTGTTTTGTCTGATATATTTCGGTCATACACAAAACGCACCGGATCTCCTTCGCGGCGTTCCATAAGACCTTTCTGAATTTTTTCCATAAAGGACTTACTGACATCGTCATCTAGAGTAAGCTCTGCATCTCGTGTTATTTTCACGGTATGTGCTTCTACAGAATCGTACTTGAAAATATGGAAAATACTGTCGAGGTTGTACCGAAGCACATCATCTAGATACATGACATATTGCTTACCGTATTTGGGTAGCGTTATGAATCGGTTCAACGTACCCGATGGCACTTCAATAATGGAGAACTGCTCGCTATCGCCTTTGATCAATCTTACGGCTAAATAAATACCTTTATCCCGTAAATAAGGGAATTCAGGGGCCTGACTTAACATAAGATTAGTCAGCGCAGGACTGACCTGATTGCGGTATACATCACGAACGAAGTCTGCTTGTTTTTGCGTTAATCCATCTTCGGAAATAATCTCTACGGAGACTCTAGAAAGCTCCTTTTTAAGATCTTCATAGATCTCCTGACCGCGCTGTTGCTGATCGTTTACAAGTTCATTCAATCGCTTTAATAACTCCCCAGGCGCATGCCCCTCCAAATTATCTTCATGATGTTTATCCGATGTCAACTGCAATCTTCTAACAAAAGAGTAGCGTACACGAAAAAACTCATCCATATTATTTGAATGAATACCTAGAAATCGAATGCGCTCAATCAGAGGTACAGCACTGTCCTCGGCCTCTTGTAGTACTCGCGCATTAAATTTCAACCAGCTTATGTCGCGGTTGTATAGACTTAAGTCTTTTTCGTTCATCTACTCTTTGAGTCTTTTAGGGAATTCATACTGAACCAACTTTCCATTAGTATCTAACTCTCGCCAATACCTGTCATGGGCCTCAGTACTTTTAGCGTGTCGAATTAAAATAGAGTTTATAAGTCTCTAAAATACACTAAATCAACGTTTAAGAACTACCTAGAGTGTAGGTTTTACAAATTCTTAATGCCGTTTTTATATAAAATTACTGTCGCGTTGTCTTCTTCGCCGCATTCCACAGAACCTCCATCTCACTTAAATCCATGTCAGACAGTGACTTACCGGATTTTCTCGCAGCGTTTTCCATAAAAGTAAACCGGTAAATAAACTTCTTATTCGTGCGTTCCAGCGCCATCTCTGGATCAAGATTACTCAAACGAGCGAAATTTACAAGTGAAAACAGTACATCACCTAACTCCCCTTCTATATGGTCTTGGTTTCCAGATTTTTGCGCCTCTTCAAACTCTTCTAATTCTTCGCGAATTTTACCCCAAACATCTTGAGGCTCGTCCCAGTCAAAACCTGCGCCTCTTGCTTTATCGCCAATCCGAATTGCTTTCACGAGTGCCGGCAGCCCTCTTGGCACTCCTTGAAGTACGCTTTTAGTGCCTTTTTCTTTGAGTTTGATTGCTTCCCAATTGGCCTTAACCTCATCCTCCGTGGTAGCTTCAACATCACCATAAATATGAGGATGGCGGTGAATAAGCTTTTCAGAGACACTATTGAGTACATCGGCAACGTCAAAAGCACCCTTCTCGCTTCCGATTTTACTGTAGAAAACCATATGTAGCATCAGATCACCAAGCTCCTTTTTAATCTCATTTAAATCGCCTTCTTCGATGGCATCCGCTAACTCATAAGTCTCTTCGATAGTCAAATGACGCAAGCTTTCGAGGGTTTGCTTTTTATCCCACGGACATTCTGCACGGAGGGTATCCATGATGTCTAACAATCGACCGAAGGCCTCTAATTTTGCTGCGCGACTATTCATATATTAGGCTTCTTCCTCAGTCTCTTCTAATATCCCTAATAAATCATTTTTGGCTAGGATATTAAACCACTGCACTATTTTTTTAATATCGCTTGCATAAACCCGCTCTTGATCGAATTTCGGCAACACCTCTCCAAAGAAATCTTCCAGTTCGTTTTTACTGCTCTTATGAGTCAGCGCCTCTTTGCCTTCTGTTACTTCAGCCATGGCTTTGAAAACATCACGAAGCGGAACTTCTTCCTCATAGGTGTAGATTGCAATATCACCTAAGGAACTTACGTTTGCAGAAGCAGAAATACTGGTGCGCTTCCCATCGAGAAGGCTTTCTACCACAACACCACCCTTGTTTTGAGCTACTAATTTGAATAAACCCGGTTTACCGGCAATTGATAATACAGTTCTTAATTCCATTATTCGTTATTTAACCAATCTCTTACAGTTTGTATTTCTCCCGTTTCGGAGACACTTATTAAATCTAAAAGCGCCTGAGCATCAGTCGCCAATGTATGTTCTGGATAGCGCTTCAGGAGTACGCGTAAAAACTCTACCGCTCGTTCACCGTCGCCTAATGTACCGTCGAAAAATAATGCCAACTGAAGCAAAGCTTCCGGAGCATAACGGTCTTGAGGAAACTTATTAGAAAGTAAGATGAGGTAATTTACCCCGTATAATTTGTAGGCACCCTCCTGATTCATACAGGTTAAACCCGCCTTCATCAAATAGACTGCATCCGTTTTGATTAATGAATCCTGAGCGACGAAATGAGCAGCAGCACGAGTATACCCCGCTGGCGTTAGCACATTACGTTCCACAAGTTCTAAATAGAACAAAGCCGAATCACTCGTCGCAACTGCGGCAGGATGCTCATTAATATTTTGTTGCATCGGTGAAGATTGACAACTGACAACAACCATCAAAAATACCGCAATCATATACCTCATTTCGCTTTCGGAAATTTCATAGGATAGCCCGCTGAAATACCGCCACGCTCTATTCTTCCTAACGCACCCTTTATTAACCTTTTACGTAAGGGTTTAATTTTCTCTGTAAACAACACTCCTTCAATGTGATCATATTCGTGTTGTATGACACGCGCCGCGAGTCCGGTATAGGTTTCTTCAACTAAAACCCAATCCTCAGTGTAGTATTCAATCACAACTTTTTCCTGTCTAAATACGGTTTCCCGGACGTCCGGTATACTCAAACAGCCTTCTTCCATCCCCCACTCTTCGCCATCTTCTTCAATGATAATGGGATTAATGAACGTCTTTTTCAAAGCTGAAAGCAATTCAAAATCATCGCTCTCTTCCTCGGCAAATGGACTTGCATCAATAACGAAAAGTCGAATACCTCTACCAATCTGGGGTGCAGCCAATCCAACACCTTGAGCATTGTACATGGTTTCATACATGTTTTCTATCAATGCGTCTAGACCAGGATAATTCTGATCAATTTCTTCGGCTACTTTATGCAGTACTGGATCGCCATAAGCGACAATAGGTAAAATCATTGCTTGGATTCTAAAGGCACAAAGATAGTTATCGCTGCGCTAAATAGTTCTCTAATATCAATGCGGCCGCTACTTTATCAACCGCACCTTTTTCTCGTCGTTTTGACTTCTTCATTCCGCCTTTCACTAAAGCATCAGCAGCTAAGGAGGAGGTGAAGCGTTCATCTACTCTAATGATGCGTATTTCAGGCCATTTCTCGCCAATTTTTTGACAAAGACCGTCAATAAAAAGTGCCACTTCAGACGGCGTTCCGTCCCAGCGAACGGGAGCCCCAACGACTAATTCCTCGATGGGTTCTTCTTCCTGGCGGTGCTGTAAAAACATCAATACGTATTCTGTTTGAACCGTTTCTAAAGGGAACGCCATCATGTGCATAGCGTCCGATTCTGCTACACCCGTGCGCTTTGCACCTACATCTAATGCTACAATTTTTGCCATGGCTCAAAGGTAGTCTAAAGCAAGTGAAAGCCGTACCTTTGAACCTTTAAGAGCACACTATTTATGCAAGACTTACGACCAACTATAGAAGCCGCATGGGAAAACCGCGGCTTATTAAAAGAATCAGTCACTCGACAGGCCATCAGGGCTGTAGTAGGCGCATTAGATAGCGGAGAATTACGCGTTGCTGAACCTACTTCGAACGGCTGGCAGGTAAATGAATGGGTGAAAAAAGCAGTGGTTTTGTACTTCCCTATCCAGCAAATGGAAACGATAGAAGTCCCTCCTTTTGAATTTCATGATAAAATTCCTCTAAAAACCGGTTATGCAGCAAAAGGAGTCAGAGTCGTTCCCCACGCTATTGCACGGCATGGTGCATTCATAGCTAGCGGAGTCATTATGATGCCTTCCTATGTAAATATCGGCGCCTATGTAGATAGCGGTACCATGGTAGATACATGGGCCACCGTGGGTAGCTGCGCTCAAATTGGTAAAAATGTCCACCTCAGCGGTGGTGTTGGTATTGGCGGAGTATTGGAACCATTACAAGCCGCACCTGTCATTATCGAAGACGATTGTTTTATCGGATCGCGCTGTATTGTTGTAGAGGGAGTCCGTGTAGAAAAAGAAGCCGTATTGGGTGCAAACGTAGTACTCACTGCATCAACGAAAATCATTGATGTTAGTGGATCCGAACCCGTTGAATACAGAGCACACGTGCCTGCACGTTCTGTTGTCATACCCGGAACGATGCCGAAAGAGTTTACTGCGGGCACCTTTAATGTGCCGTGTGCCTTAATCATAGGCAAGCGAAAAGAAAGTACAGATAAGAAAACCTCACTCAATGATGCATTGAGAACGCACAACGTCGCTGTCTAATGTCTACCCCACTTTCCATTATTATCCTCACTTACAACGAGGCGGATGTGCTTGCTCCTACGATGCAAGCTGCTGCTTCTATAGCAGATGAATTAATGGTAGTGGACAGTTTTTCTCAGGACAACACCGTTTGCATTGCGAAAGAGCATGGTGCGACAAGAATTGAGAAGCGCACATTTAAGAATTGGGCTGATCAGCGAAATTGGGCAATGGAACAATCCCAACATCCGTGGGTACTATTTATTGATGCGGATGAAGTATTGGACAAACAGTTGATTTCGTCACTTCACCAGTGGAAACGTGAGACACACACCGATAAAGAGAAGTACTGGGGGTTGCGACGCATCCATTTTTTCATGAATCATGCGATGCGTTTTTCTGGACTTCAATCCGATGTCGTGGTCCGGTTATTCCATCACACACGCCGTTACAGCGATTGTGAGGTTCATGAGAAAATCAATGTTCCTAAGCCGCACCCTTTACAGGGTATACTACAACATTATACCTACAAAAATTGGGAGGAATGGAACAGAAAGCAACGCATTTATGCAAGCAGGAGCGCTCTAGACCACCAGGCAAAGACTGGCACTGTCGGGTTATTTCATTTTGCCATAAAACCCGCTTTCCGGTTTTTTAAACACTTTGTATTACGTCTTGGTTTCCTTGACGGACACGCGGGTTTTTGGTATAGCATTTCCATGGCTCAAGGCGTCTATTGGCGTTACGTCGAATTAAAAAAACTACGACTTTCATGACCGCAGGACAAACTACTTTTTTAGTCATCGTAATGATCTTGACCGTTGCTGTTTACAGTTTTAAATGGGCCTTGCACTTTCAATACCTTCGAGTGCAAAACAAAAAGTCTCCGGGGCATTGGACGGACTATTACAAGCGAAACTATATTCATAAAAAAGACCGTCAATGGTGGAAGGAGTCAATCATGCTCTTTCCTCTACTCTATCCCGTAATACTGACAGGTAAAGAGAAGGAAGACCATTGGTTGCTTAAAATCAAGCGTACAAACCTCGCTTTGTACTTCATCCTGATTGTACTTTTGTTGGCAGGTATTTATTTCTCAAAAGTTTCTACACTCCCTGCATAGATGATGGATTGCGCAAAATTTCTAGATCAACCCAGCTTTTCGTTAATAGGCAACGTAGCAGACCAAATAGGTCAAGAATGCTACGTGGTGGGTGGATTTGTGCGTGACAAACATCTAGGGCGCCCCATTAAAATGGACCTCGATTTTGTTACTGTAGGTAGTGGAATCGAATTGGCCCGCGCCGTTCAGAAGGAACTAAAACCCACGCCAAAACTGACTGTGTTCAAATCCTTTGGCACGGCCCATATGAAATACAATGGCATTGATCTCGAATTCGTTGGTGCGCGGAAAGAAAGCTACCGCAAAGAAAGCCGCAATCCTGTGGTGGAAAACGGCTCTTTAAAGGACGATCAGGACCGTCGCGATTTCACAATCAACGCAATGGCCATCTGTCTAAACAAGGACCGCTGGGGAGAATTATTGGATCCGTTTGATGGCATTAGCGACCTGGATAAAAAACGAATCACCACACCCCTCGCGCCGGATAAAACTTTTGACGACGATCCACTTCGTATGATGCGTGCGGTACGATTTGCAGCGCAATTGGACTTTAGAATCGACGCGGCTACCTTAGCAAGTATACGAATCCACGCGAACCGAATATCTATTGTAGCCCCAGAACGCGTTGCCGTAGAATTCAATAAAATCATGGAGGTTCCCAAGCCGAGCTATGGCTTAGGCCTTCTCTACACCTCAGGACTGCTCCAGGAAGTACTACCTGAACTAATAGCGCTAAAAGGAATTGAAGAAGTAGAAGGTCAAACACACAAAGACAACTTTTACCACACCCTTGAAGTAGTCGATAATCTTGCAAAAACATCTGACGACCTTTGGTTGCGCTGGGCAGCCTTATTGCACGATATCGCAAAACCGCGAACTAAAAAATTCATTAAACCTCACGGATGGACCTTTCGAGGGCATGAATTTCTGGGCGGAAAGATGGTCCCTAAAATCTTCAGGCGGTTACAATTACCCACGGATTCGCGCATGAAATTCGTGGTAAAAATGGTTCAGATGAGCTCACGCCCTGCGGCTTTAGTTGATGAAAAAGTTACCGATAGCGCGGTACGCAGATTGCTGTTTGACACAGGCGATGATATAGAATCACTAATGTTGCTTTGTGAAGCTGATTTAACCACGAAAAATGAAAAGAAAAAGCGACGATACCTAAACAACTTCAAGCAGGTTCGTTTGAAATTCAAAGAGGTAGAGGAACGTGATCATATTAGAAATTTCCAACCACCTGTAAGTGGTGAAGATATTATGGAGACTTTTGGAATTGGTCCGTGTCGTGAGATAGGCCAAATCAAGGAAGCATTAAAAGAGGCTATACTTGAAGGAGAGATACCCAATGAACGCAACGCAGCTTTAGCAAAAATGAAAACGATTGCCGCAACTTTAGGCATCAAACAATAACCATGGAAGTATACCTACGAATCATTGCAGATACGCAAGAAACTGTTATTCGCGAATTACGCGTTAAAGGCAGTGCCACTTTACTGAATTTCCAACAAATCGTTCTCCCACTCTTTAATCTAAGCGAAGGAGAAATGGGAAGTTTTTATTACAGCACTCCAGACTGGGACCAAGGGGATGAAGTACCTATGTTCGCCATGGAAGATGGTATGTCAAGTATGGAAAATACTACTATTGAGGACTTTTTCAAGGGTACCGCTCACGGCCTTTACGTCTACAATTTCCTTGACATGAATATCTTTTATGTTGAACAGACTAAAACTGAAGATGAAGAAGGTTTTGAAGATTTCGTTGTTTTATCATCAGTGGGGGAACTTCCAGCGTATGAAACCACAGAAACGACCGAAACGAATTCTGACAAGGATCCTTCCCAAATGAGTGAAGCTGAAATTAATGCGCTTTATGGTTTAGATGATCTCGAACCAAAAAAGAGCAGTGATGAAGATGAGGAAGATGACTTGCGTGACGCCCCTTACTACTAAAGCCAATCCACAGATAAAACGCGTTCCACGGGAATAGTTATGTTTCCTTTAAGATAAATGCAACCGCCATAGTTCAGCCAAATGGTAGTTTGAACCTTAAAAATATCCGTTTCCGTTTGAAAAACTATGGCCACCTTTTCATGACGGATATTCCCTACATAGGTAGCCGAATGAATACGCTTTGAGCGCTTCATCCGTACATAATCGTTCGACAAGACGTCACCTGAAGGAAAGACTAACGAAGCCGTATCAAGTCTGGAAATATCTATAGGTTTTGCAGTCATAGTATTTTAAGCGATCCTCCTAAAATTACGTAATTTGAACCAATTATGAACACGAACGGAATTAGAGACGCTCTGTATACTATTATATTCGAAGCCAACACACCATCCGGCAAGGCTTTTGACGTTGCTTTATTTGGGACTATCGGAGTAAGTGTCACTGCAATAATGTTGGAGTCTGTTCCAAGCATAGCTGCCCACCATGGAGCGAGCCAGTGGTTTAAGGCCATAGAACTCATCACAACTTTACTCTTCACTGTTGAATACGTTTTGAGACTATGGTGTAGCCCAAAACCCGGGCCTTACGCACGTAGCTTCTACGGCGTAATTGATTTAGTCAGTACACTCCCATTCTATCTTGCCGCTTTGTTCCCTGCTACAGGCACATTTGCTGTGATTCGGGCGCTGCGATTACTACGAATTTTTCGTGTTTTAAAATTGAGCCGTTTTCTCGTTGAAGGAAACCTACTTTGGCAAAGCCTATTGCGTTCCTCACGGAAAATAGGTGTCTTCCTGTTTACAGTAGTCTTGCTTTGTGTTATCATGGGAACTATCATGTATACCGTTGAAGGTCCTGAGAACGGCTTCAGTTCTATCCCATTAAGCATCTATTGGGCAATTGTAACGCTAACTACTGTAGGGTATGGTGATATTGCTCCTGGCACAGTCTTGGGTCAATTTCTTGCTTCAGCGATCATGATTATGGGCTATGCAATTATAGCCGTCCCGACCGGGATAGTTACGGTAGACCTCGCCAATACTAGCAATAAAAAAGAATCAAGACTCAAAACTTGCGAGAACTGCGGAAGCAGCTGCTCGAAGGATGCAAACTACTGCCAAGGATGTGGCACTGAATTCCCCTTAAATGACTAAAACATTAATCAACCTATGCGGCCCAACTGCCGTTGGAAAAACCAACGTGGCACTTTACTGGGCTGAAAAGCTGGGTTGCCCAATACTCTCCACAGATTCAAGACAATGCTACCGTGAACTCGCAATAGGTTCGGCACCACCGTCACGTGAAGAATTGGACCGCGTACCGCACTATTTTATTGCAGATCGCAGCATACAGCAACCCATTACTGCCGGGGAATATGAACACTTTGCTTTGGCGACACTGCAGGATATTTTTAAGGAGCACGATGTCGTCGTAGCGGTTGGAGGATCCGGCATGTATATTGATGCATTGTTGCACGGTTTAGACCCCCTACCTTCAGATCCCAAAGTCAAAGCAGAACTCGAAGAACGTGCAGTCGCAGAAGGTTTAGCGGCGCTAAAGACGGAACTTTACCATTTGGACCCGGAACATTCTGCGAAAGTCGACGTACGCAATCCACGTCGCGTGATCAGGGCTTTAGAAGTGATTGAAATCACCGGTAAGAAATATTCGGAGCAATTGAACAATACCCCTAAGGAGCGACCGTTTAAGATTGTGAATTGGGTATTGAATTTAGAGCGAGAGGTCTTGTACGAACGCATTAATAGGCGTGTTCATTTAATGCTGGCAGACGGACTCGAAGAAGAAGCACGTGGATTGATTGCGCATCAGGATTTAGTGAGCCTTCAAACTGTAGGTTACCGTGAATGGTGGCCGTACTTTAATGATGAATACGACCGTGAACGCACCATTGAGCTTATCCAACAATACAGCCGTCGCTATGCCAAAAGACAATTGACGTATTTCAAGCGCTTCGAAAGTGCTTTATGGCTCGATCCAAACGACATTAACAGCCAAGAGGAATCTTTGCGCAAAGTCGGGGTGTTGTGAAAATACATCTTAACCCATTAAGCCCACTAGGATTCATCCTCGGAGCATGTTATTTGTTCGGGCAGAAAATCGATCATGCGAGGCGCTCTACTCAAGCCAAATACGCCCAATATCCGACCATCTGTGTAGGAAACTTTCAAGCGGGAGGTACCGGTAAAACCCCAGCCACTATTTGGGTTGCTAGCCAGTTAAAAGCCCTAGGGTATTCCCCCATTATCCTCATTCGAGGCTACAAAGGTTCAGTTAAAAAAAGTACCCTAGTACATCGCAATGATGCCCATACTTATGGGGACGAGGCTCTGTTACATGCGCAGCACTTTCCTACCATCGTAGGTAAAAATCGTCTTGAAAGTGCTCAGCTCGCCTCGACCATTGCGAGCGATAAGAAAGTATTGGTGATGGACGACGGATTACAGCACTACGAGCTTCTCAAAGACTTCAGTATCGTTTGTCAAAAGAACCATCGGTTTGAATTGGATCTCATGTTACCGATGGGCGGATTACGAGAAATTCCACACACCAACATCCACGCTATCCTGTCACAGATAAATGATGCAGGATATCACGCCACCAAATCTTGGAAGGGAATACCAGAATACACCTTTGAGCGAATAACCGCTCTAGTAGCTGGACGCAAGGAGCAAGGATTGGTCGTCTGTGGTGTGGCGAATCCGGATGATTGCTTATACCAAATTCAGAAAGCAGGTGGCTTCATTGGAAATGAAATGAAGTTCCGGGACCACCATCGTTACAGTGCAGCCGATCTCGCTCGTATCGAAAAGGCTTCGAAAAAGTATGAATACCGCGTGCATTGCACCGCCAAAGATGCTGTAAAGTTGGCACCTATGATTGAACGTGAAAACAGCCCTATTAGGCTGAGTGTTTGGGATGTTAAAATTCAACCGGTTGGCGATGTTCAGCCACTCCTTGATGCTATGGTGGCAAAGATTCAAGAAGTGCATCAAAATCGGTCCCAAAAACAGTCTTAAAAAGCGTAAATTAGCGCTCTAATTCATCTCGAAATGTCTAGCATTTACGACGCCTACGAACCGGTAATTGGTATTGAAGTTCACGTGCAATTGGGCACAAAAAGTAAAGCCTACTGCGGTGATGCAACCACCTATGGAGCGTCTCCTAATACTCAGGTGAGCCCTATAAGCTTGGGCCATCCGGGCACCTTGCCTGTGTTCAATAAATCCGTAATGAATTATGCCGTGAAGTTGGGCATTGCCTGTGATTGCACCATTCGTGAGCGCAACGAATTTGCTCGTAAAAATTACTTCTATGCAGATTTACCAAAGGGCTACCAAATCACACAGGACACCACTCCTATTTGTACAGAAGGATTTGTGCGCATCAAGGACGCTGAAGGCAATGACAAGAAAATTAATTTGACCCGTATCCACATGGAGGAAGATTCGGGAAAAAGCATACACGACATTGATCCTTTCAATACGCTCGTAGATTTAAATCGTGCAGGAATTCCATTGTTAGAAATTGTTTCTGAGCCAGAGATTAAAAACGGAGAAGAAGCATACAGTTACTTGAGTGAGATTAGAAAATTGGTCCGCTATCTAGAAATTTCCGACGGTAATATGGAGGAAGGTTCGCTTCGTGCAGATTTGAACATTTCAGTGCGCAAAAAAGGAACGACTAAATTTGGAACGAAGGTAGAGGTCAAAAACATGAACTCCTTCCGTAACGTTCAAAAAGCAATCGATTTTGAAATTATTCGTCAGATTGATTTGATTGAAGGTGGAACGCCTATTTTTCAGGAAACCAGAACTTTTGACGCTGTTAAAAACTGTACTATCGGTTTGCGCACAAAAGAAGATGCGCACGATTACCGTTATTTCCCGGAGCCAGATTTGGTACCCGTGATCGTCCCATCTTCGTACGTTGCTGAAGTTCGCGAGATCATGCCACCGCTGCCTTATGAATTATTTAAAAAGTATACTGCAGAATTAGGCCTTAGTGAATACGACGCCTTCGTACTCACCGACAGCAAGGCATTTGCATTATATTTTGAAGAAGTCATCAAGCATACAACGAACTACAAAGGCGCGACCAATCTACTGATAGGATCGGTTAAATCGTGGCTAAACGAACACAGCGTTGAAATCGACGAATTCCCTATCTCACCCGCAGCATTAGCCAGCATTCAAACGCTTGTCGACGAAGAGAAGATTTCAATCTCTACGGCTACTCAGAAGTTATTCCCTGCCCTGCTAGAAAATCCTACAGCTGATGCAGCCAGCTTGTGTGAACAGAATGGATGGATACAACAGGGCGACAGTGATCAACTCGAAGCGTGGGTCGACGACGCCTTAGCAGCCTATCCAGAAAAAATCGAAGAATACCGCTCGGGCAAAAAAGGGCTGATTGGTTTGTTCATGGGCGAAGTCATGAAATACAGTAAAGGAACTGCAGACCCTAAAAAAGCAAGCGCCCTGTTGCGCGAGAAATTAGATGCGTAAGCTTAGTTTCCTATTTCTTCTAGGTATTATCGGGTGTTCGAAGACGCCCCGAGGCACACAATTTTTGTTTGCCCTAGAAACGCCAGGTACCTATTCCGTACAAATGCGAGACGATGTCGGTGAATTTTTGATTCTAGATACTCTTGAACTTACGGGTAATGATGCTTTTACAGTCCAATTCGATACAGCTCGCATCATTTCCTTCCTTCCTATTGAAGGCGAAATTCCGGTCATTCATGCCGTTGTGGGGCCAAATTCTAAGAAATTAACTGTTTCGAAAGCAGGCTTTATTTCCGGTGATGCAGAAAATAATTGGCTTGGTGCTCAACGCAAAATGCAGCTCGAGCTCATTACTTTTACCGATAGTATGGATGTTCTTAGAACTCATTATGCCGATAGCACTTCATTCGTAGGATTAGAGGCTCTCAACAGTGCCTACTACGCTTATGCCGACGCATACAGACAGCGCATTCTAGATTCACTAGAATCAAATCCCGAACGCCTATCGAATCTACTTACCATCTACCATCGCATAGGGCAACAGCCAGCTCTAGATTATGCCGTAGACCGTGAACTCTTGCAAAACATGTATCAGCAGCTCCGTACGACATATCCAGGTAGCCCAGATGTTACCACTTATGCAATATGGCTTGCAAAGTACGAGGAGATGCTCACCTTTACTACCGAAGTAGAAGCCGCACAAGCAAAATTTCAACCTGGACATCCTTTCCCTGAGTTGAAACTAGAAACTCCTGAGGGAAAATCGATTCATATTAAGCGAATGAGTCTGAACAACCGCATTATTGCAGTTTGGGCCTCTTGGTGCAGTGGTTGTAGAAATGAATTACGTGCTACCGCTGAAGAAGGCAAAAGCGAAGATTGGATTTACCTCAGTATCGATGGACTTCCGCAACAACGCAGTCCACTCGCAGAATGGTACGGTGCCATCAAAGAAGACAAATTAGGCGGTACCCACCTCAGCGACCTTATGGGAAGCAGAAGTAGTATCATAAGTGGCCTTGGAATAACGGAACTCCCTGTTTATTTCAAGGTGAAGGATGGAGTGATCGTTTCCCGCGCTTCTTCTATTGAAACGCTGAATTAACCTATTTGATCAAGCACTATTCTGATATGTGCTAAATGATGTTGGCAGTGCCAAGCATACTGCTGTACACTTTCTTTCATAGAGTATTCACATTCGTCCTCCATATGGTAGTACGACTTCTGCCAGCCAGCTTGAGTAATACCGTTTAAAAAACTCACCCACTTTTCATGCAGACTTGCCAATAAAATGATACTTAGAAATGGATCAGAGCTATAGTCAGGAAGCTTTGAGAACACATCTTGTGGATATCCTGTTATCGACGGAACCTTTTGAGAAACCACGGCCAAACGTTGACGGTTAAAGCCGTTCATATGTGAGTCTGCCAAATGGTGTACTACTTGACGCGGTGACCAACCCCCTTCGCGATAGGGCGTATCCCACTGCTCAGCAGTTAGTCCTTTTGCGAACTCCATCAAGTGCTGAGGCATCCGTCCAATAACGGCAATACTGCTCTCGATACGTTCTTCACCGGGGTTCTTCTCAATGGACGCACGTCCGATAGGGTATTGTAGAAATTCTAAATCCATAGGGCAAAAATAATGCTATCAATCGAGCAAAAAAAAGCCCTACATCTAAAGATGCAGGGCTTAATAGTATTAATTCGTTTATTAGTGTGCGATAAGTAATCTAGCGTAAGTGCTTGGCACTTCCTTAACTCCTACCACGTACATTCCGTTAGCAATACTGCTCACATCAAGCTTAAACGCTTGAGTGCCATTTTCAGTTGCTTCGAAGACTACCGACTTCACTGAACGACCGTTTAGGTCAATCAATTCAACCGTGTAGTTGCCCGCGGGTAACTCCAGGGCTAATGTCGTAAAGTCTTCAGCAGGATTCGGGAAGAGCTTTACTGTTTCCTCAGCTTGCTCAACGTCTTCTTCTGCTATGCCAATAGGACGAGTTGTCATTAATGAGGTCGTCTGGAATGCTCCACGACCGAAAGTACCTGCGAAAATATCGCCTTCTTCAACAGACATATCAGCTGTAGAACTCTTGCTCGTACGGTACTGCTTCAAGGTAAAGACTGGCACGCGAGCTAGACCACTATTGTCAGCGCCCCATTGAGGTGAAGCCGAATTGATGTTCTGCGTTGAGAAAATACCAAACTCCGTTCCTATGATTGCGTAGGCACTATTGCCTTTATCAAAAGTCGCAGCATATACTGGGAAGTTGCCTAAGTTACCGTCTTTCACAAGGAAGTTTGCAGAAGTCGAAGTAGCATTGCCACTGTAGTACACATAGTTTGAGTTTCCATAATTTCCACATGTTACCAAGACGCGATCATTGTCGTTAGGATCTACTGCAATACTAGTAATGTTCCTTCCTGGTAAATTCTGAACCATATCTACTGTTACCGCAGTTGCGCCACTATCTGCATCCGCTGTGCCGTAATCACGGGCAGCAGCAAGACCTGCTATTCTGTATATACGACCACTCTCAGTTCCTATCCAAGCGTAATTACCATCTTCGCTCACCTCCACAGCCTGAGCCGTACCAGTGATTGAAGCCAGTTTATACCACTCTGGTGTTGTACTAAAATCAAGGGCGCCGCGAGTCATCCATACCGAACCACTAAAACCTACTATAAACATGCTGCTTACAGGATCTTGAACGATCACACTATCATCCATATTCAAGGCATTCGGCAGTGTGTATTTGAATGGAAGGCCATTCGTATTCGAACCCAACACCACTTCTGCACCCGAAGCATAACTTACATCTACAGTTGCAATAATCTCTGCAGCCGGAGACGAATTAAAAATTACTGTGAAATCACCTGTTGTCGCATCGAAGCTACCGCTACCATCTCCGCTTAGGTTTCCGCTCGCATCAGAAGTAATGACTGCTGTACCACTTTGAACCATAAACGTAGCTGCATCCATAACAGCTGAAGACTGCAGTGGTGCAATATTTGAGACGAAAGTATCCTGACCAGCATTAGCGAAACCTAAAGAGCGAAGTGCGCGGTTAACTTTAAATTGAACTGAATCCTCGCTGAGTGGATCATTACTGTTCTCGTACAAGTAGAATGGCGTCATCCAAGAACCAACACCTTGGCTCGAGCGACTGTCCCAGAAAGAGGTAAATGACTGCCCTTTATTTTCACTACGACCAATTCTTCCTTGCTGATATTCTGTAAAGTAAATCTTCGGTACCAACCAAGATACCGTTGAATAACCACCGTCACCTGAGAATCCATCAACAGCCCCTAAACTACGCCCTTCGTTCGGAGTATTTCCAGAACCGTCCATCACCCAGCTACCATTATCCTGTGTACCTCCCACAACGTAGCGGTCCGCAGAAATTCCAATATTGTAAAATTGAGTCGTCACATAATTCTTATTCAATGTCTGCCATGTTGCTCCAGCACTGTTTGAAAAGTAAACACCACCATCGTTTACGATGTAGACTTTACTGCTATCCGTTGGATGCCAAACGACATCGTGATTGTCTGAATGAATATTGAAGGGTCCGAACCCGTTGACTTGGTTCCATCCTTGACCTTGCTCCCAGCCCCATACCGTAATACCACCTACGATGATGCGGTTCTTATTACTTGGGTCGACGCCTATAGCTAAGTCATATTTACCTTGACATTGCGAACTACAGAACGGGTCAAAATAGGTGGATTTTTGTCCAATTTTAGACCAAGTATCACCACCATCCGTTGTGCGGTATACTCCAGCTAATGCACTACCTGAAGTGATCTGTACCACATAAACGTAATCTTCATCATCGGCGGCAGAAGCAAACATAATGCGGCCACCACTGCGTGGTAATCCTGTAGAACCTGCACTTGATTTAGAAACTTCCACCCAAGTCGAACCGCCATCGGAACTTTTCATTGTACGTCCACCTAATGTTCCCCAGACGTTACCGCCTGCATCCATGTGGATATCCCAACACGTTCCGTTAGAACCGATCTGTCCTTGCAATGGATTACTCCAGCTCGTACCGCCGTTTGTTGAAAGGCGAATACCTGAACTTGTTGCAATATATAGTTTCTCATTATTTGAAGGATCAGTAACAATCGCTCCAACAGACGGAAATGTCGAAGTTGCTGATAACTGAGTAAACCCAGCATCGTTTGCTCCTTTCTTGAATACACCTGCTCCAGGAAAACCTGAAGAAGTGGACGCACCATAGCCAGTTGTCCAAGTGTTATACAAACCCTCGCCAGTACCGTAATAAACATCACCATCTTTACTGTAAGCGATAGTCATTACTGCTAAATTCTCCTGTTCAGGATTTACTTCTGTCCAGCTCAAACCAGCATTATTGCTGTAATACAACCCACCACTTACTGACCCTACGTACATTTCGCTTGGATTCGATGGATTGAGTGCAAGACCACGTGTTCTTCCGCCGCGGTTGTTTGGACCGCGTTCGGCCCAATTAAGACCAATTGCACTTTCGGGCATATTCTCTAAACTCTCAATGGCCGACTGAATATCTTCCTGATTTACAGTACCCGTCACTTGATTGGCGCGTAAGCCATGCAAATATGCAGCAGCACCTGCGGCACTTTGTTCCTCCATATTCACAGGAGTATACTTAGGTGCACTTGTAGTAAGTGCAATTATGGCGGCGGTTAGTACTGAGCCTGCTAAGGCAAAACGTAATCCTTTTTTCATGTATAGTAAACTAATTGTTTCTAATAAAGTTAAAAATAGGGTGCAAAACGCATTACCGCAAGTCCTTAAACAAGATGCTTTTCAGCATGATAAGAACTGCGAACTAATGGTCCGGACTCTACATATTTAAAGCCCATATCCAGGCCAATTTCTTTCAATCTATCAAAGGTTTCAGGGGTAACAAACTCTGCCACAGGCAGATGCTTTGGAGTAGGTTGTAAATACTGACCCAGGGTCAGAACGTCAACGCGTGCATCAACTAATTCCTGCATGGCCTCGATGACCTCCTCCTCTGTTTCACCGAGTCCGAGCATAATTCCACTTTTCGTGCGATGAATCCCCTGATCTTTGAGGTATTTCAAGACCATGAGTGAACGATCAAACTGCGCTTGGATTCTTACTTTTCGCGTCAATCTGCGAACCGTTTCCATATTATGGCTAACAATTTCTGGATTTGCTTCAATAATGCGGTCTACATTGTGGAGTTCTCCCTTGAAATCTGGAATGAGCGTTTCCATGGTAGTGTTAGGACTTAAACGACGTATGGCATTCACGGTTTCCGCCCAGATAATGGACCCACCGTCTGCTAGGTCGTCACGATCGACAGAAGTGAGTACGGCATGTTTGATTTTCATCAACTTTACACTGCGTGCAACTTTTTCCGGTTCTTCCCAATCCACAGACTGCGGACGTCCGGTAGCTACATTACAAAACCCACAGGAACGCGTACATATGTTGCCGAGAATCATGAATGTTGCAGTCCCTTCACCCCAGCATTCGCCCATGTTGGGACAATGACCAGATTCGCAAATGGTATGTAACTTGTATTTATCCACCAAACCTCGAACACTCTTGTATTTTTCGCCCGTAGGCAACTTTACACGAAGCCACTGCGGCTTTTTCACGCGTTCTTTAGTTGCTTGCGGCTTTTGGGATTTGTGTTGATCAACCATAGTAGAATAACTTTTAGATGTTGGTTTTGTTTTGACTAAAACCAAATTCTTCGCGCCAATTTTCGACAGTGGTCTCCGTCACTTGTTGGTGCGATCCGTGAGCAAGTACTTTTCCGTCAGCAATCAAAATGAGCTGAGGGCTTTCATGCTGAATATTTAACTCTTCTGCTAAAGCCAATGACAATGGACGCTGTGCAACTACATCTAGATAAACCCACGTCTCCTCGCTATGGCTCTTAACGAATTGAAGTCTTTTCATTGCAAAAAGACTTACGCTGCATCGCGTGCTGTGCTTGTAGATAAACACCGGTCCTTTTAAACGCAGATAACCCGCAAGATCTTCGAAAGATTGCGGGTGCTCAAAGGGGATTTCAGCGGTCTTCCGACCCGACTTATCCGTGGTGCGTAGGAAGCTCAACATGAGAATACGTCGGACATTTTTCAGTCGTTCCACATGAGGAGAGTGCCAATGTAGCCGCCAGTACTACAGCAAGAGTTAAAACTTTTTTCATCATTACATCGATTAGTTTCGCTTAACTTGCGAATGGTAAAAATAACGCACACGCTTCAAACTTCTTGCGTAATGCCCAACTTCCTTTCCACATTTCCGAAAAATTCATGGTCTGACTTCTTTGAATCAGAGCAGAAGAAGAAGTATTGGACTGCTTTGTACCAATTCCTTCAAATGGAATACGATACGATGACCTGCTATCCACCAGCAGCAGATATTTTTAAAGCATTTGAAGTTTGTGAGCCAGAAAATGTGCGCTGTATCATCATAGGCCAAGACCCCTATCACGGTCACGGACAAGCCAACGGTTTAGCATTTAGTGTGGCCAAAAACCAACCGATTCCTCCCTCCCTTAAAAACATATTTAAGGAATACAGCGCGGATCTAGATGTGGAGTCCCCAATACATGGAGACCTAAGCAGCTGGGCTAGCAACGGTGTATTCTTAATTAATACCGCTTTATCCGTTAGAGCAAAAGCGGCCGGCTCCCACAAAAGCAAAGGATGGGAAATCTTCACACGAAACGCGATAGCGCACATTTTAGAGAAGTCTTACGAAGCCGGCTTCATCTGCTTCGGCGCTCCCGCACACAAAATCGCACTGGAATGCTGTGAAAATTACCCTAAGAACGAAGCGGTAATTCTACACACCCCTCATCCGTCGCCGCTCAGTGCCTACAGAGGTTTTTTCGGCTCAAAACCCTTCACAACTTTTAATAGCAAACAGGCACAAAAAGGTCGAAAAACTGTAACTTGGAAACTTCCTTCAAGTCAACAAGGAAAGTTGTTTTAAACTGATACAGAGAACTTTGAGCTAACATGACTGAACTGATTTTTCCCATATTAAACGTTCTGCTATTCGCCTATCTGGTCTACCGCATGCGCGGTTCTACCAACGAACAAGGTATTCCTAGTGGAAGCCCAGACTTACCTGTCTGGGCATCACAGCAATTGGAAGAATTAAAAGCGCGGGTTCAGCAGCTCGAAATCGACTTAAATGAAAGTCGACAATCGGAGCAACAAGTGTTATTAAACAGTGCTACTGAAAAAGCAACTTTGGAAAGTGCCGTGAATGCGGCTAAAGAAAAATTGGCACACATTGAGAAAGTGCATGCAGCGCAAAAAACCGAAGACGAGAAGACCAAAGAAGGAATGAAAAACGAGTTTAAAGTTCTTGCGCAATCCATTCTTGATGAAAAATCGAAACAATTCAAAACGACGAATTCTGAAGAATTAGATAAGCTCCTTGCACCCTTTAAACAGAAGCTCGAAGATTTCGAAAAAACAGTCAAGGACAACCATGAGAAAGAAGTTAAGTCCACTTCCGCATTAATGGAGAATATAAAGTCACTCAAAGACATGAATGACAAGCTCTCCGAGGAAGCAAGCGGACTTGCGAAAGCGCTAAGAGGAGATAATAAGAAACAGGGGAACTGGGGTGAATTCGTTTTAGAGCGTGCACTCGAAATGAGTGGACTCGCCAAAGACAAAGAATATTTTGTTCAAAACAGCGAAACCACAGAGGATGGAAGACGCTTACAACCTGATGTTATCATTCAATTGCCTGGCAACAAAAAAATTATAATTGACTCTAAAGTGAGCTTAGTTGCTTGGGATAATTTTATCAATGCTGCGACGGAAGAGGAAGCTGCTGCAGGATTAAAGGCATTGGCGGTTAGCGTTCAAACCCACATCAAGGGCCTCAGCGATAAAGACTATCCACAATTGTATGGTGGGGATACGCCAGAATTTGTTTTGCTGTTTATCCCGATCGAGGCGGCATTTATGGAAGTAACGAAATTTGATCAAGCCTTGTATGAATTTGCCTTCTCTAGGAAGATCATCGTGGTGAGTACTTCTACATTACTAGCCACTTTGAAGACGATCGCAATGGCTTGGCGTCAAGAAAAGCAAACAAAGAATGTGATCGAAATTGCGGAGGCCGGCGGAAAACTCTACGATAAGTTCGTTGGACTGAGCGAAGATCTTAAGAAACTTGGAAGTCAATTTCAAACCGCACAGAACACCTACCAAGACACCATGACAAAGATGATGGAGGGTCGAGGAAATTTAATTTCGCAGGTCGAGAGATTGAAGAAATTGGGCAGTAAGACAAAGAAAGAATTAGATAATAGACTTGTGGATAGAGCTGAATTAGGCGAATATTCAGATAAAAACATTGAAGAAAACCCCTCGGATAAATAACTATGGCAAACGACCAACTCATCTACGGACTACGTCCGATTCTTCAAGCGGTTCAGGATGGACAGACCATCGATAAAGTATTCCTTCAAAAAGGAATCAGTGGTGCACTGTACACGCAACTCGAAGGAACACTGCGCGACGCAGGAATCGAACCAAAATACGTACCCGTAGAAAAATTAAATCGCGTTACGCGCGGCAATCATCAAGGAGCCGTGGCTTACCTCAGTCCTATCGACTTCCACGAGTTGGAAGAAGTTATTATGAAAGTAATGGATGAGGGACGCAAGCCATTGATTCTTGCCTTAGATCGTATCACAGATGTACGAAACTTTGGTGCGATTACCAGAACAGCCGACTGTTCTGGTGTAGATGCCATTGTCATACCTAAAAACGATAGCGCTCCTGTAAGTGCGGACGCCGTTCGTACATCAACCGGAGCATTGCTTGAAGTGCCTGTTTGTAAGGTTAATCACATGAAAGATGCCGTGTACCTGGCTCAAAGCTTAGGTCTAAAAATTATTGCAGGTACAGAAAAGTCCGAATCCCCTATGTACGAAGCACCATTTAATGAACCCTGTATGGTTATTATGGGCAATGAAGAAACCGGCGTCCACAAGAGCCTGTTACAATTGGCAGATGCCAAAGCCTTAATTCCAATGTATGGTCAAATCAATTCATTGAACGTAAGCGTGGCAACAGGCATCATTCTCTACGAAGCGGTTCGTCAAAGAAGTTAAAAATGAGGTGGATTTTAGTTGGATTATTAGCTATATGCAGTAATGTGCTTTTCGGGCAATACAATTGCCAAAGCACCAAACATACACATGCCGCTCAACAAAGTACCACACCCATTAATTACAATTCTAGATCGGATACTGCAGACTTAGAGGAACTAAAACTTAACATTAATACAACGGGATTCACTAACCAGCAGCTATCAGGAAAAGCCTCCTATCAAATCGGAGTGAAGATAAATTTCTCGAAGCTTCGATTCGATCTTTTAGGGTTTACTGTGGATAGTGTTATTAGCACTTCGGGACCTCTTTCATTCACACAAAAAGGTGAACATTTAATAATAACCCATAATGCCACTGCCGGGAGCATTCTGCATTGGGACATTTATTACCAAGGCAACACAACTAAAGATGGTAGTGGCTGGGGCGGAATGCATCACGATGGCGCCTATGACTATAATCTAGGCGTAGGTTTCGCTGCTAACCCACATGTTTACGGCCGTAGTCTCTTCCCCTGTTTCGATAATTTTGTAGAGAAATGTACTTTGGAAGAAATGAATATCACTACACCCTCTGGAAAAGTAGGTGCAAGTAATGGTATTCTCACATCCGTTGACACACTTGTCACTGGTGATTTAGTTTGGCATTGGGAAGGTCAGGCGCCGCTACCCTCTTACCTCGTTAGTCTTGCCGTCTCGAATTACCATAAGCAGAGCTGGACGCACGCAGGAAAATCGTTCGAACTCTATGGCCGTGCGCAGGATACTGCAAACATGACCGCAGGATTCGTAAATCTCAATGCTATTTATGATGCCTTTGTCGAAGATTTTGGACCCTATGTCTTTGAGAAAGTGGGTTATGCCATGACCATAACAGGTGCCATGGAACATGCCGGAATGATCCATCTGCCTCGTACCTTGGCAAATGCCAACCTCAGCGGCGAAGATATTATTGCACATGAGCTGGCCCACATGTGGTTCGGCAATGCCGTTACGACAGAGACTGCCGAAGACATGTGGATCAACGAAGGTTTCGCTGAATTTGGCTCACACTTCTATGAGGAGAAGATCTATGGACGACCACAGTACGTCAAAACCGTACAAAACAACCAAGCACTCGTACTGAAACAAGCCGCGCAAAACGATGGCGGTCACTTGGCACTAAGCGGTGTCAACCAAAACCAAACCTACGGCACGCACACCTATCAAAAGGGCGCAATGGTCGCACACAACTTGCGTGAATTTCTAGGCGATAGCCTTTTCAGCCATGCGGTAAAACAGCTCATTGCCACCAACACTTTTGGCAACTACAACGCGAACACCTTCAAAGCGTCCTTTGAGAACTCAACGGGGGTAGATTTGGACGATTTTTGGAACGATTGGATATACAATCCTGGCTATCACGGAGCTTGGGTGGAGTTGAATTATCCTGAAAATGCCAATTGGACTACAGCCGATAAACAAATAAACATTCACCATCTAAGCGCCAACACCGGAAATTATAGTGCGAGTCAAAAGACGACACCCATTGTTGTCTACAAACACAGCTACAACCATGGGTATAGTGGTAAAGAAGATCTGGGAAATACCGCTTCCTTTTCATCTTCGAGCGCAGATTACACATACACCTCCCAAACCACCCAGTTAGGCTCGGGACAAGATTTTTGGCTAAGTACTAACGATAGTGCCGAATCTTTGGGAACCTCCGTCTACGACACTTTCACTTGGGCAGAGCTAAATGGCACTAAAACATTGTCTAACACGGGAGTTAAAATCACTCCCAAACCCAACACATCCGGACTTAACGGTACATTCTACGTATGGCACCATTATACAGAGGGCAATTTCCCTAGTAATGGAGTTACTAGCCGCGACCATTTTTATTTCATCGGGTACGAAGGAAACCACGATCCACCCATTGATTACGCAACAGCGCTGCCTTTCGAGGTTACTATCTCCTTCAACACCAATGCAAATAATAGCGGCTTAGACAGCGATTTAAATGGTTCACCCGGAAATCAGATGACCATTGGGGAAAGCCCAAATCTTAAATGGAAAACAGGAATGCCAATGGCTAATGCTTCAACACAAGCTTTAGGCAATACCGGTGTAGGCAATATTAGCTTCACACCTCAGCATGTTGCACGCTACTACTTTATTATGAATACAGCCAACATTGGCCTAGGAGAAGACAGCATCGAACGGTTGAAAATATTTCCTAACCCGACAAATGGCATATTAAAGATTGAAACCAATATTGGCGCTGTCAATCTTGACTATCAAATCAGTGATGCACAGGGGAAAATCGTTGATCAAGGCTCTTTAGAGCATGCCAATGGCACAAGTGAATTACTGCTGCCAGAACAATGCAGTCCAGGGACGTACTTGTTCATTTGTGAGGCAGGCACGACTAAATTTACCTTGCAGTAATTACTTCAGTTGCAGCATTACAGGACAGTGGTCACTGCCCATCACATGGTTCAAGATATGTGAATCCTGTACTCGGTCCATGAACCCCGCACTAACCATAAAGTAATCCAAGCGCCAGCCCACGTTTTTAGAGCGAGCGCCGCCACGGTAACTCCACCAGCTGTATTTCACGGTATCTGGGTAAAGCTTTCGGAAGGTATCTACAAAACCTGCTTCAATCATCGTACTCATGCCATCAATCTCCGCTTGCGTATAGCCTGGTGTTTTGTTGTAATTCGATTTAGGATTCTTCAAGTCTATCTCCTGGTGTGCCACGTTTAAATCGCCACAAACCACTACCGGTTTTTTCTCCTCCAGCTTTTTTAGATAAGCCAAGAAAGCCACATCCCATTCTTGAGTCCGATAATCCAGGCGCCTTAAACCTGAACTCGAATTTGGAACATAGGTAGTTACGTAATAAAAGTCCTCGTATTCAGCGGTAATGGCACGACCCTCATTATCATGCTCGGAAATGCCTATACCCATTGTTACCGATAATGGCTCTACTTTAGATAGAATCGCGGTACCGCTATATCCTTTCTTTTCCGCGCTAAACGCATAGATATAGTAGCCCCTCAACTCGGCCAAAGCTTCATTCACCTGCTCCGGCGTAGCCTTGGTCTCCTGCAATCCCACGACATCACAGTCCAATTCGTGCAAGTCTTCTATTAAAGTTTTTCCAGCGGCGGCGCGCACGCCATTCACATTGAACGAGAGTAATTTCATTTACATATTTCTTCTGTACTGTCCGCCAACTTCGAACAGCGCGTTTGTAATTTGGCCTAGACTGCAATGTTTCGCAGCCTCCATTAAGACATCAAAAATATTCTCATTTTGAACGGCAGCTTCTTGCAATGCACTAATCATCTCCTCGTTCAATTTTCCTTTTGCCTTGTGCAGACGCTCGAGCATCTCTATTTGGTATTCTTTCTCAACTGCAGTGGCACGAATAATTTCTGCTGGTAAAACGGTAGGCGAACCTTTTTTATTGAGGAACGTGTTCACACCTACAATAGGGAATTCACCCGTATGCTTAAGCATCTCATAATGCATGCTCTCCTCTTGAATCTTACCACGCTGGTACATGGTTTCCATGGCTCCCAATACGCCACCACGTTCTGTGATACGATCAAACTCAAGCAATACTGCTTCCTCGACCAAATCTGTCAATTCTTCAATAATAAAGGCGCCTTGAATAGGATTCTCATTCTTCGTTAGACCCAATTCTTTATTAATGATGAGCTGAATGGCCATGGCCCTGCGAACGCTTTCCTCCGTTGGAGTTGTAATAGCCTCGTCATAAGCATTAGTATGGAGGGAATTGCAATTATCATAAATGGCATAAAGCGCCTGAAGGGTGGTTCGGATATCATTAAAATCAATCTCCTGGGCATGCAAGCTGCGTCCAGAGGTTTGAATGTGGTACTTCAACATTTGAGAACGCGCATCTGCACCATATTTATTCTTCATAGCGTTTGCCCAAATACGGCGCGCTACGCGACCGATTACCGCATATTCTGGATCGATACCGTTGCTAAAGAAGAAACTCAAGTTAGGTGCAAACTTGTTGATATCCATTCCACGACTTAAGTAGTACTCTACATACGTAAAACCATTGGACAGTGTAAATGCCAATTGAGAAATAGGATTTGCTCCTGCTTCTGCAATATGATAACCGGAGATGGAGACGCTGTAAAAATTACGCACTTGCCAATCAATAAAATACGACTGAACATCGCCCATCAAGCGCAGCGCAAATTCTGTGGAGAATATACACGTGTTCTGTGCCTGATCTTCTTTCAAGATATCGGCTTGAACGGTACCGCGAACAGTGTTAAGCGCTTTCTTCTTTATTTCTAAATACACGTCTTTAGGCAGTATCTCATCACCTGTAACTCCCAATAACATCAGGCCGAGACCATCATTACCTTCTGGTAAATCTCCTTGATAAGAAGGACTTTCGAGTCCCTGATCATCGTATTTTGCTTTTTTTACGGCCGCAACCTTTGCTTCAAGTTTATGCTCCTTGATATACAATTCACATTCCTGATCCACGGCTGCATTCATAAAATAAGCCAACAACATAGGTGCTGGACCATTTATGGTCATGGAGACAGAGGTTGTTGGGTCCGTTAAACGGAATCCGCTATATAGTTTTTTTGCATCGTCAAGACAGCATATACTCACCCCAGCATTTCCAATTTTACCGTAAATATCAGGACGACGGTCCGGGTCGTTCCCGTAGAGTGTTACACTATCAAATGCTGTGGATAATCGTTTCGCAGGCATCCCCAAGCTCACATAATGGAACCGCTTATTTGTGCGTTCGGGACCTCCCTCCCCTGCGAACATGCGCGTAGGATCTTCACCTTCCCTTTTAAACGGATAAATACCTGCGGTATAAGGGAATTCACCGGGAACATTTTCTAAGAGTAGCCAACGCAAAATATCACCCCAACTGCGGTATTTCGGCAGTGCAACTTTCGGGATTCGAGTATGCGATAAACTCTCTGTATGTGTTTCAATATTGATGGCTTTGCCGCGGACATGGAAGGTATAAACCGGGTCTTTATAACGTTGAACCGTCGCCTGCCATTGTTGCAAGCGCTCCCAGTTGTGCGGATCAAGATCCATTTTAATCCGGTCAAAACTCAATTGCAATTGGCCAATTAACTCCTCGTCTTCCAAGGTTTCAATGGAGCGGTGTAAAGCATACAATTTATCGGCGACCTCCACCTGTGCCATGATCTGATCGCGATAAATTCGGTGACTTTCAGAAATCTCGCTCAAATAGCGAGTGCGGTTTGGGGGAATAATAAAAATCTTCTCACTCATCTCCCCGGTCAGCGCGAAGGTGCTGGTAAATCCTGCATTTGCCTTATCGTTGAGCATCTCGATGATTGCACTGTACAAACTATTGGTACCCGGATCATTGAACTGGCTTGCTATGGTTCCGTAAACCGGCATCGTCTCCGGATTTTGCTCCCATAAGTTGTGATTACGCTGGTACTGCTTTTTAACATCGCGTAAGGCATCTAATGCCCCACGCTTATCAAATTTATTTAGTGCAATTAAATCGGCGAAATCAAGCATGTCGATTTTTTCCAATTGCGTTGCTGCACCATATTCTGGGGTCATCACATATAAACTCGCATCACTGTGGTCTAATATTTCAGTATCGCTTTGACCAATTCCTGATGTTTCTAGGATGATTAAATCAAAACCCGCCACCTTTAGAATGTCTAGCGCATTTTGAACGTGTGCACTCAAGGCAAGATTGGCCTGGCGCGTGGCTAACGAACGCATAAAAACATTACCGTTTTTGATGGCATTCATGCGAATACGATCACCCAGTAATGCGCCGCCCGTTTTTCTTTTCGAAGGATCGACGGAAACCACTGCCAAACGTTTTTCAGGGAAGTCTAAAAGGAATCGGCGTACCAATTCATCCACCATAGAACTCTTCCCGGCACCTCCGGTACCTGTAATCCCTAGAATGGGCGTTTTAATCGACGCCGCTTTCTCTGAGACTTTTCCCAAAGCTTCCGCATGCTGCTGTCCACAATTTTCAGCTGCACTAATCCAGCGTGCCACAGTGGCTGTACTCGCAGAAGGAAGCGATTCCAAATCTGAAGGCAAGGCATCCCCAACTAAGAAATCCGATTGAGCAATCAAATCATTGATCATTCCCTGCAAGCCCAACTTTCTTCCATCGTCAGGATGGTACAGGCGGGTAATGCCATAAGCATGTAATTCTTCAATTTCCTCCGGCAGTATGGTGCCACCACCACCGCCAAATATCTTGATATGTCCTGCTCCTTTTTCTTGGAGCAAGTCGTGCATGTATTTGAAGTATTCAATATGCCCACCCTGGTAAGAGGTCATGGCAATTGCATTTGCATCTTCTTGAATGGCAGTATCTACTACTTCTTCAACGGAGCGGTCGTGTCCTAAGTGTATGACTTCACAACCAGTGCTTTGAATGATTCGACGCATGATGTTGATTGCTGCATCGTGTCCGTCAAAAAGTGAAGCGGCAGTGACAATGCGCACCTTATTTTTAGGTACGTACGGAGCCGGGTTTTCCATAGTCTGTGATAAGTATTTGGGACCTCTAAGATAAGGCAGAATCAGGCAATGATTCCTTTCGTTATATTTGAACAAATCGATTTTTATGAAGTCATTGCGCTCCCTCTTTTTCTACATGCCTCTGCTCCTGCTACTTGCCGTCGATTCAGGCAGTCAAGATATCGGTCTTTGGCTCCGCATTACGCTCCTTGCCTTAGCCGGAGTAGTAGGGAGTGTCTTAACGCGTAAGTATGGTGGTACGGGATTCAGCATTTTTGGAGTCATCGCACTGCTACTCTTGCTTCCTTTGATTAAAATTGGGAGTGTTCATGCAGATTCAGAGTTACTAGGGTATGGTGCTAGAATCGGGTTATTATTCACTTGGATCCAATTAAGCGCTGCATTGTTTCGAAAAGAAAAATCTGACGGAATCCAAGCGTTAGCCACGGGCGCTCAGGCTGCGCTATTAATTGCTGCTTTTAGCATTCTCCCTTCCCTCGTAGAAGCCTACAAAGCATCAAATATCTACCTGGCTAATGGCCCCCTTTTTACACATAAAAATTATGCCGCCGCAAGTCTGTTATTACTGCTGCCACTTGCATTAAATGCTCGTGAAGAAGGGCTCTTTGGATTATGGCTGCAACGCATTAGTGTCGGTCTCGCCATCGCATGTATTCTACTTTTAAGGACACGCGGCGTATGGCTTGGCGCATTTGTCATGACGGGCATTGCGGTGGCATATTATGCCATTAAAGGAAATGCACAGCGTAGGACTGTAGGAATGATTTCATTAGGAGTGATTTCGATTGGAATCGTAGTAGCCATCTTTGCTGCGGGGAGTGAAAAAATATTCAACAGCGACACCATTCAAAGTCGTCTTCACTACTGGAACGCATCTTGGGAGATGTTTATGGATCAGCCTGTAACAGGTGTTGGTGGAGGCCAATGGAAAATAGAATATCCGGGTACTGGGCTAAAAGGTACCAATGAAAGTGTAATGAGCGGACAGACGTCAATTCTTCGCCCCCACAATGATTTATTGTGGATGCTAAGTGAAACAGGGATTGCTGGTGCAGTACTCTTTATAACACTACTCGTTCTAGGCTTTATCCATACGCTTAAACATGAGCGCGGCTTATTTTTCGCCCTAACCATCGTCGGCTTCACTGTATATGGCTTTGGTGAATTCCCGCTTGAGCGGGCGACACTTTTACTTCCGCTTGCCACTGCCTTAGGTTTTGCGGCAGCACACACAAAGCCTTCGATTAAAATCCGCCCAATCGCAGGAGTAATTTTGGCGGGTCTCACAGGACTCTTTGCAGTCTATGTCGGTCAAAACCGGGTTAAAGGCGAGCGTGCGGCTAAAGATTGTTTAGACGGTTACATGTCAGGAAATGCACGAAGCATGCAGATTAATGCCCAGAAGGCGCAAAATATTTGCTTCGAAATGGACATCTACAACAATCCTATGGCCTACTTCGAAGGACTTAGTCACATGCGTACACCGAATGGGCAAATCCCATCCGACAATAAAATAAATAAAGCAGAGGCGGCTTTTAATCAAGCGTTACAAATTCACCCAAACCACATTTTATCACTCAACCAATTGGCAGCAGTAAAGAGATACAACAGCAGTATCGGTGGGGCAATTGACCTGTACGAACGTGTTATTGAAATCGCACCGCGTAATGGAAATGCGGCAATGCAGCTCATGGAATTGTACCGTGTTAAAGGGGATATATATAGCTCCTTGAATGCCATGAAAATGTTTGCGACTAAAGATCTACAATGGTACTGGCGCAACATGAATAATAAGAATTATCAGCCTCGAGGACAGGCCGAAGGACAACGAATGCAAATGCTCGATGCATATAGAAAAAGTAGCGTAACCACGCTTAAACTTTTTTCAGGCGTCAATAATCCAAGACCTGCTGTGAAATCACTCCACCGTGATTTGCAAGGCAAGAAACCGGCTGAAATGTGGCAAATTTGGCTGAATTGGCGCCAGAATTAAATGAAAACGTGGAATTCTGTTAATTTTTAATCGTTTTCTACATTAAAATCATAAATCCGTTTACATTAGCTCTATGCAACACACGAAAAATTCTATTGTCAACTCCAATAACCGCAATTATAAGTGGAAGGGGTTGCTATATCCATACGTGAAGGCATAGATAACGATAAGCAAAAACCCATTATAAATACAAAGCGCCTTCACATTGTGAGGGCGCTTTTTTTTTGATTTGAACGAATGAAAAACTTCATCAATACCGTACGTAAAAGTGGTCCTTTAAGGACAAAAGACAACTTTATCATTACTCCATCAATGGTTGATGCTAATGGCCAATTATCCATTTGGAATTTGATGCAAATTTTGAATGAGGTTAAAGGTGGACGTATGAACCAGCTTTTACTCAACGTGCGGTTCGAAGACAACGTCAAAAGCATGGATTTAAAAATCTATGACAATGCCTATTTAGAAGAGGAACTTGTTGTTGAGAGTAGCTTCACTCCTATCGGAAAACGCACAGTTGACCTAAAAATATATGTGAGCCGTCGTAAAAAAGGAATGCCTGTTAAGCGCGTATGTAAAGCCGTATACACCTTAGGCATACATGCAGTTAAGTAGAAACATCTGTTCCTTGACAAAAGGTGATGTAGTCATTTCCGGAGCAAGACCTCTATTAACCGCGTGCGCGACCCGTTATGAAAAAAGCCCGGCACAGTGCGCCGGGCTTTTCAGTCTTTTTATTTAACCTTTCAAGGCTTCCAGGCGCTGGGTAATGAGGGCTATTTTGCCTTCGGCATCCGACATTTTTTTACGCTCAGACGCGACGACAGCTTCTGGTGCATTAGCAACAAAACGTTCATTGCTCAACTTTTTCTTTACACCGGTTAAAAAACCTTGTGTATACTTTAGTTCTTCTTCTAGCTTGACAATCTCCTCTTCAACGTTTACAAAAGCATCGGCAGGAATAGTATAATTCACCCCTCCTGCAACAAAGCTAAACGCTGATTTCTGAACCTCGTTGACTTCAACAATGGCATCGACATTCGCCATTTTCTTAATCAATACATCATATTCAGTACTGTGTGCACTGCCCTTAGCGATCTCAATGGTTAAGACCTCTTTTGGCGCAATGCCATTTTCATTGCGCACCGTCCGCACGCCACCCACGACCTCTGCAAAATGGTCGAACGATTTCAAAATGTCGGCATCTTCAACTTTCAAAGTAGGCCAAGGCGCAAAATTGATGGTTTCGCCTTCTTTGCGATCTGCAAGATTTTGCCACAATTCCTCTGTGATAAAGGGCATAAAAGGATGCATGACCTCTAAAAGTGAATTAAAAATAGACTTTGTCGCCTCTAGCGCTTCTGCCGAAACCTTTTCACCACGAGCAGGCTTCACCATTTCTAAATACCACGAACAGAAATCATCCCAAACAAGCTTATACGTAGTCATCAAAGCTTCTGACAGGCGGTATTTCGTAAAGCTGCTTTCCAATTCTACTAATGCCTCGCCAATGCGATTACGCATCCACTTCACTGCCAATGCTTCTGAAGCACTCATGGTATCTGCTCCTGTCTCCCACATACCGACTAATCGGAAGGCATTCCAAACTTTATTTGCGAAAAATGAACCTTGAGAACATAAATCTTCATCGAACAGCAGGTCGTTTCCTGCCGGTGCGGTCATGAGCATTCCAACGCGTACACCATCCGCGCCATATTGAGCGATTAGATCTAATGGATCCGGACTGTTGCCTAATTGTTTGGACATTTTACGACGCTTCTTATCGCGTACCATGCCTGTGAAGTATACATCTTTAAAAGGACGCTTTCCTTTAAACTCATAACCCGACATGATCATACGAGCCACCCAGAAAAATATGATATCCTGTCCTGTTACTAACGTATTCGTAGGGTAGAAATAGTCCTCCTCTTCCGGATTATCTGCAAACACGCTGTACGGCCAAAGCCATGAACTGAACCAAGTATCCATAACATCTTCGTCTTGGCTAACCTGATCCGTCCCCAATGCTTCAACGGCCTCTTCACGTGTCTTGCAAACGGCAACGTTACCATCAGCATCGTACCATGCTGGAATCTGATGACCCCACCACAATTGACGTGAAATACACCAGTCCTTGATGTTTTCCATCCAGTACAAATATGTTTTCTCTGTATGGGTAGGATGCAGCGTAATGTCTTTTGATTTTACTCCGTCAATAGCAGGCTTTACAAGGTCCGCCATTTTAAGGAACCACTGCATAGAAAGTCTAGGCTCGATCACCGCATCCGTACGTTCACTTCGTCCAACTTTATTGCGTAAATCTTTAGTTTCGACTAATAAACCTGCCTCATGCAATGCTTTTGCCACAGCTTTGCGCGCAACAAACCGATCCATGCCTTCAAAAGCACCACCGTGGGCATTCAATACAGCATGCTGATCAAAAATATCGATTACTTCCAATCCATGCTTCTCGCCCAGCATATTGTCATTTGTGTCGTGCGCAGGCGTTACTTTTAATGCACCTGTTCCAAATTCGATATCCACATAGTCATCGAAAATGATTGGAACAGCACGGCCTACTAGAGGGACAATTACTTTTTCGCCCTTAAGATGTTTATAGCGGTCATCGTCAGGATTGACACAAACGGCTGTATCCCCAAAAATGGTTTCTGGACGAGTCGTAGCTACTTGCAAAGACTCCTCAGACCCTTCGATTTGGTAAGTCATATAATACAGACGACTGTTCTCTTCTTTATGAATTACTTCCTCGTCAGACACTGCGGTGAGTGCCACAGGATCCCAATTCACCATGCGAAGGCCTCGATAAATCATTCCCTTTTTATGGAGATCAACGAAGACGTCTATAACCTGTGCGCTGCGGGTTTCATCTAATGTGAAAGCAGTTCTATCCCAATCGCAAGATGCTCCCAAATGTCTGAGCTGCTTTAAGATAATGCCACCGTACTCATCGGTCCAGTCCCAAGCATGTTTTAAAAAGTCTTCCCTACTGAGGTCCGATTTTTTTATGCCTTGTTCTCGCAATCGTTTCACCACTTTCGCCTCTGTAGCGATAGATGCGTGATCTGTACCGGGTACCCAACATGCATTTAAACCCAACATACGCGCTCGGCGAATGAGGACATCCTGAATCGTATTATTCAGCATATGCCCCATATGCAACTTACCCGTCACATTAGGAGGCGGAATGACAATGGTATACGGCTCTTTTTCACTGATTTCAGCGTGGAAGTAATTCTTTTCCAACCAATGGTTGTACCACTTTGATTCGATATCTCCTGGAGTATATTTCCCGATTTCGCGCATGAAAACTTAACTTAAGTAAGTTGCAAAAATACAAGGCTTCGCGCATTCCATGAACCCAGAGGCTAAGAGTTTGTTAATTTCCTTTGAAAGTGCTTAAACTACACTTACATTTGAACAGTAAAATTCTTTTAGCAGATTATGAAAAAGTTATTCCTAACACTATTTGTAGCCCTCTTTGGCTTTGTTGCACAGGCTCAAGAAGAAGCCGCTGACGGTGCGAAAATTGCATTCGAACAGAAAGTAATTAACTACGGTAAAGTAGAAAAAGGAGGAAACGGAACGCGCGTTTTCAAATTTAAGAACGAAGGTACGGAGCCATTGGTACTGAATTCAGTTCGCGCATCTTGTGGTTGTACGACTCCAAAATGGACCCGCGAGCCTATAGCTCCTGGTACAGAAGGCGAAATCACCGTAAAATACGATACCAACAGGATGGGTAACTTCCACAAAACAGTTACAGTTCAGTCAAATGCGAGTAACAAAACTGTTGTCCTTACGATCAAGGGCCAGGTTATGAATCCTGAATCAAAGCCTTCAACCCCGACGAAGAAGGGCGGTAGCGTCATCTCAAATTAAGTTTAAAGGTGTGCGAGGTACACCTTCAAAGTTTCAAGAAAGCCCCGTATTTTTGCGGGGCTTTTTGCATTTAAAAATTACACATTATGCCGACTGTATCTAGAAAGGGCAAAGCAATGCCTTCAAGTCCTATTCGCAAACTGGTTCCTTTTGCAGAAGAAGCTGAACGCTCAGGAAAAAAAGTGTTTTATCTAAATATCGGTCAGCCCGATATACATACTCCAGAAGTAGCACAACAGGCTATCAAACAAGCGGACATTCCAGTGCTCGCATACAGTCATAGTGCCGGATTTGCAAGTCTTAGATCCGGACTTTCAACGTATTACAATGGAAAAAACCTACCTGTAACGAGCGAAGAAATCATAGTTACTACGGGCGGTTCAGAGGCTTTACTTTTCACTTTCGGCGCTGCGATGGACGAAGGTGATGAAGTGATTATTCCCGAGCCTTTTTATGCCAATTACAACGGATTTGCTACGGCCAGTGGTGTACATGTAATACCTGTAGAGGCGAATATTGAAAATGGCTTTGCATTACCTCCGGTAAGCGCTTTTGAAGCGGCCATTACACCGAAAACAAAGGGAATACTCATCTGTAATCCGGGAAATCCAACCGGCTACCTTTACAGTAAAGAAGAATTGGAACAACTCCGCGATATCGTTCTCAAACACGACCTATTTCTTATTGCAGATGAGGTCTACCGAGAATTCACATACGACGGTGCAAAGCATTATTCTGTCTTAGCAATGGATGGATTAGAAGAGCATGCCATAGTCGTGGATAGTTTTTCAAAGCGCTACAGCATGTGTGGTGCTCGAATTGGCTGTTTGGTGAGTAAAAACAAATCCTTCATGGCCACAGCGATGAAATTTGCACAAGCCCGACTTTCGCCTCCAACCTATGCGCAAATTGCGAGTGAGGCGGCTTTGAAGACCGCTCAATCGTATTTTGATGATGTAAACGCGGAATACGTGGAGCGTAGAAATGTTCTTGTCGACGGTTTAAACAGCATCCATGGAGTGTTTTGCCCGAAGCCTAAGGGTGCTTTTTATGCAGTAGCATCTTTCCCTGTAGAAAGCGCTGAGCATTTTGCGGAATGGCTGCTTAGTGAATATGACCACAATGGTAAGACATTGATGATGGCTCCTGCTGCTGGCTTCTATGCGAAACCTGAATTGGGCAGACAACAAGCGAGACTTGCATATGTCTTAAATGTTGAAGACCTTAAGGATTGTATCGAGATTATCAGACATGCATTACAGGTGTATCCTGGAACTATTAAATAACCGTCCCTTGATTGTACAAATCAATAAGAGCCTTAAGAAACTCAATACCTTTGGCATAGATCAAAAGGCGGAGCGCTTGATCTGGGCCCACAGCGGGGAGGAAATCTTGAATTACGTGAATCATCACGGTGCGCCTTCCCTCGTATTGGGAGGAGGGTCAAACATGTTATTGACCCAAGACATTTCTGGTGACGTACTAAAGGTAGATATCCACGGAAGAAAAGTAGTTTTCGAGGATGATGACCAGGTTCATATTAGGTTTGGCGCAGGTGAAAATTGGCACGAGATCGTACTCTGGACTTTAGATCAAGGACTTGGAGGATTAGAAAACTTAAGTCTCATTCCAGGAAACTGCGGTACCGCACCCGTACAGAATATTGGTGCCTACGGCGTTGAACTTAAGGACTGCTTCATTTCTTGCGAGGGGGTGCATATTGAGGATAAACGGCTCTTTGAATTGGACCTTGATGGCTGCGAATTTGGCTACAGGGATAGCATTTTTAAAAAAGATTGGAAGGGTAAGGCCATTATAACGCGTATAACGTTGTGTTTGACCAAACGTAATCACAAGCTTCGCCTAGATTATGGAGCGATAAAAGATGAATTGGCGGCGAAGGACGTTACTGAGCCTACTCCAAAGGATATTAGCAACGCGGTCGTTGCCATTCGTAAACGAAAACTACCCGATCCAGCGGAAATAGGAAACAGCGGTTCATTCTTTAAAAACCCTGTGGTTACAGAAGAATTGGCCGATACACTTAAAGAGCGCTATCCAGACATACCAACCTACACGGTGGACGGCGGTATTAAGATTGCTGCAGGCTGGCTCATTGAAAAAGCCGGCTGGAAAGGCTACAAGAATGGAGATGTAGGCGTACACAAGAATCAAGCATTGGTTTTAGTGAACTATGCCAATGGTACAGGGGCTGAAGTGCTTGCTTTGGCGCACTCTGTTATTAGTAGCGTACAAGAGAAATTCGGAATTGAACTGCAGGCAGAAGTGAATTTAATATGAGTAAATCCGTCGCTTTTCACACGCTGGGTTGCAAACTGAATTTCGCAGAGACCTCAACCATAGCTAAAGACTTTGATACGGCTGGATTCGTCACCGTTCCCTACAAAGAAAAAGCCGACGTGTATGTCATCAACACTTGTAGTGTTACGGAAAATGCGGACAGAGAATGCCGGAATATTGTCGGGCGTGCGTTAAAAGCGAACCCAGATGGATTTGTAGTGGTTGTTGGGTGTTATGCCCAATTAAAGCCTGAACAAATCATGGAAATGCCTGGCGTCGATCTCGTTTTAGGTGCGACGGAAAAATTCAATGTGACTCAGTTTTTAGGTGCCCTCGAAAAACAACAAGGTGCAGCAGAAATACACAGCTGTGAAATATCGGAAGCCAATTCTTTTGTGAGTTCCTACAGTGCCGGTGAACGAACCCGAGCTTTTTTAAAAGTGCAAGACGGTTGCGATTATAAGTGCACCTATTGTACCATACCTCTTGCGCGTGGAATATCACGCTCGGATACTGTAGAGAACGTGGTGAAAAACGCACAAGAAATTGCAGCCAAAGGCATACCCGAGATTGTACTCACCGGAGTAAATGTTGGGGATTACGGCAAGGGTGAATTTGGTAATAAGCGCCATGAGAATACGTTTTTAGAATTGGTTCAAGCTCTAGACGAGGAGGTACCTGTGGAACGTATGCGCATCTCTTCTATCGAACCGAACCTTCTGCGCGATGAAATCATTGCTTTCACAGGAGCAAGTAAAAAATTTGTTCCGCATTTTCACATCCCACTTCAGAGCGGTTCGGACGAAATTCTCAAAAAAATGAAGCGGCGTTACATGACTGCACTCTACAGGCAACGTGTAGCAGCAATACGTAAATCCCACCCGAATGCGGGAATAGGCGTTGATGTGATAGTGGGTTTTCCCGGTGAAACAGACGCACATTTTCTAGAGACCTATAACTTCATCAATAGCTTGGATATTAGCTACTTACATGTGTTCACCTACAGTGAGAGAAGCAACACCGCCGCTGCAGAAATGGACGGGGTCGTTCCAATCCCCGAGCGAAAACGCAGAAATAAGATGCTGCGTATATTGAGTGAAAAGAAAACACGCCTGTTTTATGAAAGTCAGTTAGGCACATCACGACCTATCCTTTTTGAAAGCGAAAACCGCGGTGGATACATGTTCGGATACACAGATAATTACGTCCGAGTAAAGACATTCTGGAACCCCGATTGGGCAAACAAAATCAAAACTTTCTCATTAGCAAGGATTAACAACGATGGAATTGTTATCTTAGATATACCTAAGAACGCCATCAATGCCACAGATTTTCATAGAATATAAGCCCCTTGTGGGCGAAGATGCTTTCATAAAGCATTGGCAGAAATGCCGTGCCTTACACATGAAAGACGGTCTCGTTCTCAATTCAGAATTGTATAAAATCAGAGAAGGAATGTTTCTCGGAATGATTGATTTCAATCCAGACCATAGAGAGGAAGTTCTCACACTCTACACAGACCACCACAAAGTTCAGAGTGGAATGCAAACCATCTGTAAAAGCATCCATTTTAAATACGCAGCCCTTCGAAAATAGCGAATGAACCTCCCCTCCATTACCAGCGCCGTTGAAGCTATTGCAAAGGAGGCCGGCGCCTTCCTTAGAATACAGCAATCTGCCTTCTCGCAAGAGCGTGTTAGTTTAAAAAGTCTCAATGCTTTAGTCAGCGATGTTGATGAAAACGCAGAGCGATTACTAGTCGATCGACTTTCAGAATTACTTCCTCAAGCGGGTTTTTTAACTGAAGAAGAAACCACTAAGCAGGACACAGAAAAAGAATGGGTTTGGATCATTGATCCGCTCGATGGAACCACAAACTTCGTTCACGGCCTGCCCATCTACAGCGTATCAATAGCTTTAAAGCACAAAGATGAGCTGGTTGTAGGGGTCGTCTATGAAGTCGGAATGGATGAATGTTTCTCAGCATATTCAGGCGGAGGTGCAAGATTAAATGGCCAGTCCATCCAAGTAACGGAAACAGATACGCTTGAAAACAGCCTATTAGCCACTGGATTTCCATATTACGACTTTGAGCATATGGACGGTTTTCAGAATACACTTGCCACTTTTTATAAATCTACCAGAGGATTACGGCGTATAGGTACGGCTGCAGTTGATCTTGCCTATACGGCATGCGGCAGGTTTGACGGGTATTTTGAATATGGATTAAGCCCATGGGACGTCGCCGCTGGAATTGTTCTAGTCAGAGAAGCCGGGGGGATAATTTCAGACTTTGGAGGCGGCCCAGAGCCCATTGTATCAAAAAGCATCCTAGCGACGAACAAAAGACTCTACCCAAGCGTTTTAAGAGTAGTTCGTAAAAACATGGGCAATGCGTGAAGCTAGAGTATGGGTATTACCTGGAGTAGGTGCCGATTCAAGGATTTTTCGAAATCTCGAGTTCCCATGGTCTGCAACGTATTTGGAATGGATTCTCCCCGAACAAGGCGAGTCGATATCTTCTTATTCTGATCGCTTAATGGCCCCGCATGACATTCAAGAGCACGATCTGCTTTTTGGATACAGCTTTGGAGGCATTGTTGCGCAGGATTGGGCAAGCCGTCATCAGGTGCAACGAGTGGTTTTACTCAATTCATTGCACCACAAAACACCTCTACGACCATTATTTAGGCGTATTGCTGCTACAGGAGTGCTCAGCTGGGCCCCTGAAGGTAGTGTTCGGAGGTTCATTTTCTTTATGGCTCGACTGAACAGTCGACCCTCCGCTCATTTTGAAGGAGTATTAGAAATGATGGAGCAATTTCCGTGTGACTATTACCGTTGGGTACTCAAAGCGGTATTGCACTGGGATCGACCCGCTCCTCTTTGCCCAGTAGATAGTGTAACAAGCGACTGGGATGTGGTTTTCCCTGAAGCACAAGCTTCAGGCCGCAGCTGGACATTGAGCCATGCAACGCATTTAAGTTTTTTAACGCATTCAAAGGAAATATCAATCCTTTTGAAAGAAAAGGTCGACCCGATGCTTTCGTAAGCTTATCCTGCTATTTTTGGGGTATGCAAATCATTGAGACACCATTAGCAGGGTTGCTGCTTATCGAACCGCGGGTCTTTGGGGACAGTCGTGGCTATTTCTTTGAAAGTTACAATCGCGAAGTATTTGCCGATCAGGGCATTACAGGAGAATTTGTGCAAGACAATGAAAGTTTGTCTGACCGTGGGGTTGTACGAGGACTTCATTTCCAAGCACCACCGAAAGCGCAAGGTAAATTGGTCCGTGTACAGCGCGGTAAGGTTTGGGACGTTGCTGTCGATATTCGCAAGGGTTCGCCTACTTATGGCGAGCATTATGGAGTTGAACTTAGCGGTGATAACAAACGTATGCTTTGGATCCCACCTGGCTTCGCACACGGCTTCGCCACCCTAGAAGACAGCACCGTATTTTTGTATAAATGCACCGACACATACAGTCCAGAACACGAAGGGAGCGTTTTATGGAATGACGAATCGCTCGGTATTGACTGGAAGATTGATACGCCTATTCTAAGTGCTAAAGATCAGGTAGGAAATACCTTCACGGCCTTCAATTCCCCGTTTACCTATGAAAAATAAAACTATTCTCATTGGGGCATTGGGTATTGCGCTTGTCTATGTCGGATTGAGAAGCGCTCAATCAAATGAGGCCCCGCATCCCATCGAAGTTCGACCCAGCACGGTAAAACCCTTTGTAATTCCTGAACGGCTAGATTTTGCCGGTGAATCGTTACCCTTGAACGTGATGGAGGTCAAAGAAAAATTGGACCGCGAAATTCTTGTGAATACCTATTGGCAGAGCAACAATCTGTTAATGCTAAAACGCAGTTCTAAATACTTTCCCACCATAGAGCCTATTCTTTCAAAAAATGGCATACCCAATGACTTTAAATACCTCGCCTTAATTGAAAGTGGACTTCAAAATATTGTAAGTCCAGCGGGTGCGGCAGGTTATTGGCAAATTATGAAGAGTACGGGTCGTGAAAATGGCCTTGAAATCAATAACGAGATTGATGAACGGTACCATATCGAAAAATCCACACAGGTAGCCTGTGATTATTTAAATGAAGCTTACGGGCGTTTTGGGAATTGGACTTTAGCAGCAGCATCCTATAACATGGGGATGGCAGGTACAGCACGACGTTTGGCAGAGCAGGGAGTTGAAAGCTATTATGACTTGCTTTTGAATTCAGAAACTGCGCGTTATGTGTACCGCATTGCCGCGGTAAAGCACATTCATGAAAATCTTGAAGAATTCGGCTATGTCTATCATCAGGATCAGGGATACTCCTTTCCTAAAATGGATACCATTTCCGTTAATACAGCGGTTACAGACTGGATCAGTTGGGCAAAAGCCCAAGGGATAACCTACAATACGCTCAGAATTTACAATCCATGGATTCAAAGCCAGCAATTATCCAATTCCACAAACAAAGCATACCATATTTGGGTTCCTTCTAAATGAGCGAAAACATAGAAGTCTTTGGCGCAAGAGCGCATAATCTGCGCAACGTAGATGTTGCTATTCCCAGAAATAAACTGGTAGTCATAACTGGTCTTAGTGGATCTGGAAAAAGCTCATTAGCCTTTAATACGATTTATGCGGAAGGCCAGCGCCGTTACATGGAGACTTTTAGTGCCTATGCGCGGCAATTCTTAGGGAGCATGGAGCGACCGGAGGTAGATAAGATTGAAGGGCTCTCACCCGTAATTTCAATTGAGCAAAAAACTACTTCCCGTAACCCTAGATCTACGGTAGGAACTGTAACAGAACTGAGTGATTTCCTTCGCTTATTGTTTGCCCGTGCGTCAACAGCATACAGCTACAATACCGGCGAAAAGATGATTTCATATTCTGATGCCCAGATCGTGGAATTGATCGCAGAGCGGTATGTCGGTCGTAAAATCGCTGTTTTAGCACCAGTTGTTCGCTCACGAAAAGGCCATTACAGGGAGTTGTTTGAGCAGATTACGCGTATGGGCTTTATTCGGGCTCGCGTCGATGGTAAAGTGGTCGAGGTGAGTAGCGGGTACCGTCTAGATCGGTACAAGACGCATGATATTGAAATCGTGGTAGATCGTATTATTGTGGCGGCGACTGCAGAAGCGCGGATTGCGCAAAGCGTCGAAACCGCTATGAGTCATGGTAGCGGGACCATTGCAGTGTTGGATTTAGAGCGCGATGAATTGGCGTATTTCTCAAGACATCTTATGTGTCCGACGAGCGGTATTGCTTACCAAGAGCCAGAACCTAATACTTTTTCATTCAACAGTCCAAAGGGTGCGTGCCCCAAGTGTGACGGACTGGGAACTACGAAACAGGTGAACCAACGAAAGTTGTTTCCGGATCCCAAGCTAACCATCAGAAAAGGCGGAATAGCACCGGTCGGAGAATACAAGAAAAATTGGATGTTCAATCAACTCGAAATTATAGGGCTGAAACACAACTTCACCATGGATACCGCGGTTGAAGATATTCCAGAAGCGGCATTAGAGATCATTCTCAACGGTAGCAATGAAGTGATGACTATTGAGCACAAGGCTATAGGTGTTACTAAAGAGTATAAATTGAATTTTGAAGGTATCATAAACTTCATCGAGGCTCAGGGTAAAGATGCGAAAAGCAGAAGCATACAGCGCTGGGCAGACGAATACATGGAAAATGTTACCTGTACTAAGTGTCATGGAGCGCGTTTAAAAAAGGAAAGTCTTCACTTCAAGGTAGCGGGTCAGAGTATTTCGGAAGTAAGTACACAAAGTTTAATTCATTTCGACCAATGGATCGATTCCTTAGCGCAAAAATTGGGTTCAAAAGAATGGCAGATCGCTGAGGAAATTGTGAAAGAATTGCGTTCGCGCAGTTCATTCCTATTGAATGTTGGGTTGGGATATTTGAACCTAAATCGCAGTGCACGGAGCCTAAGCGGTGGTGAGGCTCAAAGGATACGATTGGCTACACAGATCGGATCTCAATTAGTTAATGTGCTCTACATTTTAGATGAACCCTCTATTGGTTTACACCAACGCGATAATGCGCGACTGATAGATTCCTTGCAACGATTAAGGGACATCGGCAATAGTGTTTTAGTCGTGGAACATGACAAAGAAATGATCGAAACCGCCGATCATATTCTGGACATAGGTCCACGTGCAGGTGTGCACGGAGGAGCAATTGTAGCCCAAGGAAATCTAACAGATATTCTCAGTAGTAATAGCATTACGGCGCAGTATCTAAATGGACAACTTGGGATCGTGGTACCTGAGATTCGTCGCGAACCTAAAGGTTGGATTGGCCTTTATGGTGCAACAGGTAATAACCTTCAAAATGTTGATTTAAAAATACCGTTGGGCGTTTTAACCTGTGTAACAGGCGTTAGTGGTAGTGGGAAGTCGACTTTAATCAACGGTACCCTCTATCCTATTTTAAATCATATGATTTTCCGTGCCGTTGGTAAACCGCAACCGTATAGGACGATTGAAGGATTTGAGAAAATCGATAAGATTATAGATATAGACCAAAGTCCCATCGGTCGAACACCGCGTTCAAACCCTGCCACTTATACCGGGGTATGGTCAGAAATCCGTCAGCTTTTCGCGGGATTACCAGAAAGTAAAGTTCGCGGGTACAAGCCAGGACGTTTCTCCTTCAATGTAAAAGGCGGCCGCTGCGAAACCTGCCAAGGTGGAGGTTTGCGTGTGATTGAAATGAACTTCTTACCCGATGTGTATGTACATTGTGAAACTTGTCAAGGCAAACGATTCAATCGCGAAACATTAGAAATTCGCTACAAGGGAAAAAGTATTTCGGATGTACTCGACTTAAGTATTGAAGATGCGTTACCGTTCTTCGAGCATGTCCCTAAAATCAATCAGAAGTTACGAACCCTGCAGGATGTAGGTTTAGGCTATATACGACTGGGGCAGCCATCTACAACGTTAAGTGGCGGTGAAGCACAGCGTGTAAAATTGGCCACCGAGCTCAGTAAGAAAGACACCGGCAATACCATGTACATCTTAGATGAGCCTACTACTGGATTGCATTTCGAAGATGTTAAGGTGCTTCTCGAAGTAATACAAAGACTCGTAGATCATGGGAATACGGTGATTATCATCGAGCATAACATGGATGTCATTAAGCAAGCAGATCATATTATCGATTTGGGTCCAGAAGGCGGATCTGGCGGTGGTAGAATCGTTGCAGAAGGGACTCCAGAGGAGGTTATACAAATTAGCGAAAGTATAACGGGCCAATTTTTAGCCGGTGAATTAGAATAATCCATCAGTACTTTTTGCGTATCTTATAGGTAAGAAACTACTATACCTATGAAGATTCATTCAAGAAAAACCTGGACCGAAATAAAATCTGAAGACAGTTGGGCATTATTCAAAATAATGTCGGAATTCGTGCACGGCTACGAAAGTCTCAGTCGAATCGGACCTTGTGTAAGCATTTTCGGCTCAGCTCGAAACACTACTGAACAGCGCTATTTAGATGCGGCTACTGAAATTGCACGCCAGCTTACAAGTAAAGGCTTTGGAATTATCACCGGTGGTGGTCCTGGAATTATGGAAGCGGCCAATAAAGGCGCACAACTAGGTAAAGGCCCCAGTGTAGGGCTAAACATAGATTTGCCTTTTGAACAAAACAGCAATCCATTCATCGATCATGATAAAAATTTAGACTTTGACTATTTCTTCGCCAGGAAAGTCATGTTCGTAAAGTACAGCCAAGCCTTTGTGGTTATGCCGGGGGGATTTGGAACTCTTGATGAACTCTTCGAAGCAATTACGTTGGTCCAAACGAAAAAAATCGATCAGTTTCCTATTATTCTTTTTGGTGGTGATTTTTGGGAAGGATTGAAGCAGTGGATTGAAAACACGCTCAAAACCACAGGTAAAATCAGTCCCAACGATACAGATCTTATCCAAATCGCCAACACAGAGGACGAAGTGGTCGGAATCATTGAAGAATTCTACAAGACCAAAGGATTTACCACAAATTTCTAATGCTTTCGACTTAAGGTAGGAGCATTACCGGGAATGTTTTCGCTTGGGATCCCCATTGCACGCGGAGGTAATACGTACCGTGTGCATACTTATTTTTCAATGTAATCCAATCCTTTGACAGCAGTCCTTCTTCAAGTCTCCTACCGCTGGCGTCCATAAGTTGGTACCTGCCATTTTCAACTCCGGTTAATTGAAATGTTCCGCTGTTGGGATTTGGCTGAAGCACTATCGCAGCATGAGCAGCATCTTGCATACCGACATTGTTGACATTAAGTAGCGCCACTTTTAGTGTATCAAAAATACCTGCTTGCCACTGGTAGGCTGATTTATGAGGAACGAATCCCGCCAGTTTTACACTTATAGAATCTAATACATCCAGATGTGTACCCGCATTTGCCAATCCATCAATACTGCTTTGCAATGTATCGCTGGCGATATCAAAGACTATATCAGCATTACTCAAAGGCGCTCGTGTAATGCTATCATAGACGACCACATGGACGCGCGATGCTTCCACATAGGTAGGTTCAAGTACAAATAATCCCTCTTCGATATCTGAACAAATAATAGCATCCGATTCAAAATACGGATAAGCTCCCCAATTTCCGTAGAAACCATTACCAGAGAAGGAAGGAGAAGTATCATAGAAACCAACTTCCACAAGTAATTCTGGGTATTTGGCATCCACGATTTGAACGCCTGCAGTGTAATACGAAGTCACTACCCATTGGCCATTAACATGCGCATTGTGTGGAATTACGCTTGTCCCTAAAGAGGCCTGAATACGGTCTAATTCTGTGATATTCGTTAAATCGCTCACATCATAGGCGGTTAAAAAAGCATCGCCTATTTCATCAGTGGTAAACAAAACAGAATTATCATCGCTGATCCAAGTGTTATGAGTGAACGCGTTGGGAGTACCGTGTGTGGCCAGCACCACTGTACTGTCTTTTAAGGAGGCATCTACTACAACAAATTTCCCTTGATAAACCGCTGAACCCCAAATAGTATCGCCTCGAACCATGCCGTCATGAAAGTAGTAATCGTCATACATACCTACGTAGGTAGGATTCCAAGGATCCGTCGCAACGTCGAAAATAAGCGCTCCACCGTTGCCGACATTTGCTCCGAATAAATAGGCGTAACCGTTTTCATCAATGTATAAATTATGTGCCGTCTGTAAAGTGTCCATACTGCCTAAGGGCGTCTGGATAACAGGGTTCATCGTCTTATAGGTAGGGGTCGCATTATCAATACTATCTAAATCTATGATAAGTAAGCCGTGATCCGGTATTGTATTCCAGGCAAAGGTATTGTCATGCGTCACGTATGCGTAATGGTCCCAGGTTTTCAAATCGCGCCAAATGCTGTAGGGCCCTTGAATAAATTGCTTTTTTGTAGGACTTGCTGGGTTTGTAACTTCTACTATACTGACACCAGCAGTGGTACCACCGAGCGAAAATTCGCGCCCTGAAGCAGAAGTATATCCCCAGATATCGTTCATATCATTGAGGTAAGTCGTCTGACTCTTTAGCGCAATATTAAGGCTGGTCTGTGCCGATAATCCGAATGACAGAAATAGAAGTAAGGCTAGGTGCGTGGAGCGCATATTAAAAATCTAAGGTTATTTGCGGAGCTTCATCGTCCGCACCATAAGAACCCTTTTCACCTTCTTTTGGTTCAGGGGGTGCTTCCTGAATGGATTCAGCGGTGCCCTCGGGTTCGGCTTCCTTTAGATCATTAGTAACTTCTATTGCGCGCTCCGTAACCGGCGCCTGCTCTTCTACGACACTATCCTGAATGGTCTCTGACGTAGGTTCTGGTAAGGATTCAAGCGGTTCAATTTTATTCAGCGTTTCCGATGTTAGTTGGTTCCCTTTCGCTTTGACACCTTTCACTGAGATGAATTCGACCAAATCTACTTCTTCTGGCGCACGAGCCTCGCCTTTACTTTTGCGATAGACCATTTGAATTCTAGGCAAAGCATCATTCGAGAGGAAGTTTAATTCACTCTTAGAATGCGCAGTAATTATATTTTCTTCTTTATCTCCGCCTTCCCAGAGGAATCGCTTGACGAAATAACGTGATTTTTCGCCGTCAAAATATACCGCACTTAAAGGCTTCTCTTCTTCCAGCTTTTCTAGATAAATCATATCAGAATCAAAGTGCAAACTCAATTCAGGAATAACTACACGGAGCGTTCCGTTTCTAGTGGCAATCAAAAGTCTGTCTTCACCTTTGAAACTCCCAACCAATCTACCCCGCTGGTCGCTATTCAACCGCTGTACTGTGGGGTCAAACCAGATTTTTCTCGCCTCCAATGTACTCTCACCTTTTTCCTTGAGCTCAATGCGTTTAACCGGGAATTTTGTAACAATGTTACCTTTTGATCCTCGACCCTTAACAGCAATGTCGGCGAAATTAAGGTCAATCTTAAGTTTCTTAAGTTTTGCTAATTGACGCAATAGCACCAATACTTTTTCAGCTTCGCCATTTGGATTGGATGTGAAATAAGTTATACGAGATCCTTTACTCCCGGTAGTTACGTCGTACTCTCTATCGCGAGTAATACTTTGCACAGCAAAACGTTTTACATAGCTCACTTTTGAAAGCCCGTCTTGGTAAATGGCATTATACACTGTACGATCATCGCCTTTTTTCCAAACAGCGACATGGATAATGTCTTTTCCGAAGAACGCTTTGTCTTTCACCTTACTGACACTGTATTTACCATCCGCTCGGAAAACAATGACATCATCAATGTCAGAACAGTCACAAACGTATTCGTCACGCTTCATACCGTATCCGACGAATCCTTCTTCACGATTTACGTAAAGTTTTTGATTACGGATAACCACTTTGGCCGCTTCGACGCTGTCAAACGTGGCAATCTCAGTCTTGCGCCCACGACCTTTTCCAAATTTTTCCTTTAACTCCTTGAAGTAGTTGATTGCGTAATCAATCAAATGTGCCAAATCGTGCTGCACCCCCGATATTTTCCCTTCTAAATCTAGAATTTTATCGTTGGCCTTATCACTGTCAAATTTTGAGATACGCTTGATCTTTATCTCTGTTAAGCGCACGATGTCGTCCTCTGTAACTTCACGCATGAGGTGACCGATATGGGGCTCTAAACCTTTTGCAATAAAGGCAATCACTTGCTCCCAAGTTTCCGCTTCTTCTATATCGCGGTAAATTTTCTTTTCTATAAAAATGCGCTCTAATGAGGCAAAATGCCATTGCTCACGAAGTTCTGATAGACGAATTTCCAATTCCGCTTTCAAGACACCTTTTGTCGCTTCTGTACTGCGCTTTAAAACATCCTTAACTCCTATAAAAAGTGGTGTATCTTCATGAATAGAACACGCCAGCGGTGCGATGCTTACCTCACAATTCGTAAATGCATACAGGGCATCGATCGTTTTATCTGGACTAATCCCTCCGGGCAGATGAATAAGGATTTCCACATGCTCAGCCGTATTGTCCTCGATTTTTTTGATTTTAATTTTACCCTTATCGTTCGCCTTTAAAACACTATCGATCAGGCTCTGTGTATTAGTGGTAAATGGAATTTCAGTAATGACCAAGGTATTCTTATCCAATTGCGAAATTTTCGCGCGTACCCGAACGCGCGATCCCCGCTCACCATTGTTATAATTGGAAAAATCCGCTGTTCCACCGGTTGGAAAGTCCGGATATAACTTAAACGGTTTGCCTTCCAATTCTTTAATGGAGGCATCAATCAATTCAAGGAAGTTATGCGGTAAAATCTTCGTGCTCAAACCAACCGCAATACCCTCAACGCCCATTGCCAAGAGCATAGGGAACTTCATAGGTAAATGCAGCGGCTCATTTGCACGACCGTCGTAACTAAGTTGCCACTCAGTAACTTTAGGACTGTAGGCAACGTGTAAGGCAAATTTTGTCAAACGGGCCTCGATGTAACGCGGTGCAGCAGCACCATCGCCAGTGAGAATATTACCCCAGTTTCCTTGACAATCAATAAGTAGATCTTTCTGACCCATCTGAACCAGGGCATCACCAATAGAAGCATCACCGTGCGGGTGAAAACGCATGGTCTGCCCGATAATGTTTGCTACTTTGTGAAAGCGTCCATCATCCATTTCTTTCATGGCGTGCAACAAGCGACGTTGTACCGGCTTTAAACCATCGTTTAAGGCAGGCACGGCGCGTTCAAGGATTACATAAGATGCGTAATCCAAGAAGTAATCTTGATACATACCGGAAACGCGAGTTATGCGGTTTCCCTCCTCTTCAATAATCTCTGAACCCGACAATTCCGGGTTCAATTCTTCGTCAATGGGTTGATTTTCTTCGCTCATTAGTTAAAGAGTTCCTCTTCCAAATTTTTCTCCACGCGCAGGTTTTCGATAATGAATTCCTGACGTTTCGGTGTGTTTTTACCCATGTAAAACTCCAATAAGTCCCCGGAGGTGTAGTCTTTGCCTATCATCACCGGTTCCAATCGGATATCTTTTCCAATAAAATGCTTGAATTCGTCCGGCGAGATTTCACCCAATCCCTTAAATCGAGTGATTTCTGGTCGCGGACCTAAATTATCTATTGCCGTGTTTTTCTCCTCCGAAGTGTAACAGTACCTGGTTTCTTTTTTGTTTCGAACCCTAAAAAGTGGCGTTTGCAAAATGTACAAGTGTCCCTCACGGACCAATTCTGGGAAGAATTGCAAGAAGAACGTGATTAATAACAAACGAATGTGCATCCCATCGACATCGGCATCCGTTGCAATCACGACATTATTGTAACGCAATTCATCCAATCCGTCTTCGATGTTTAAAGCCGCTTGAAGTAAATTAAATTCCTCGTTTTCATACACCACTTTCTTACTTAAACCGTACGAGTTTAATGGCTTCCCTTTCAATGAAAATACGGCTTGTGTATTGACATCGCGGCTTTTAGTAATGGAACCCGACGCACTGTCTCCCTCCGTTATGAATAGCGTTGTTTCCAGGCGTCTGTCGCCTTTTGCACTTGCTTTTTTATCACTTAAGTGCGCGCGGCAATCGCGAAGTTTTTTATTGTGCAAATTGGCTTTTTTCGCACGTTCACGGGCCAATTTCCGAATGCCTTGTAAGTCTTTTCTTTCTCGCTCCGCTCGTTGAATCTTTTTTAGAAGGATCTCCGCAACCGCAGCATTCCTGTGCAAGAAGTTATCGAGGTGTTCTTTTAAGAAATTCCCAACGAACGTTCGAACGTGAACTTCACCCGGAGCCATTTCTAGCGAACCTAATTTCGTTTTAGTTTGAGATTCAAAAACAGGCTCAACAACTTTAAGAGACACCGCTCCTATCACACACGCACGAATGTCGGCGGCATCAAAGTTCTTACCGTAGAAATCTCTCATAACGGTCACTAAACCTTCCCTGAAAGCATTTTGGTGTGTCCCTCCTTGCGTGGTATGTTGTCCATTTACAAAACTGTAGTATTGTTCCCCTTGCATACGCTCTGCATGGGTAATAGCCACCTCAATATCGTCAGCTTTGAGGTGAATAATATCGTGTAGGACATTGCCATCGAGGTTGTCTTGAAGAAGGTCTTTTAAACCGTTCTCTGAATAAAACTTTTCGCCATTTAAGTATAGCGTAAGTCCAGGATTGAGGTACGCATAGTTCCACAACATCTTCTCCACATACTCCAACATGTATTTGTAGTTGATGAAGATATCTGGATCCGGCCGGAAAGTGATTTTTGTTCCTTTACGTTGCGAAGACTCTTCGATAGCATCGTCCTCAACCAATTTTCCGTAGGAAAATTTTGCCCGTTTTGTTTTACCGTCTCTATACGCTTGAACAATAAATTCTGTAGAGAGCGCATTTACGGCTTTAGCACCGACACCGTTAAGCCCTACAGACTTTTTAAAAGCTTTACTGTCGTATTTGGCGCCTGTATTGATCTTAGAAACCACATCGACTACTTTACCCAGCGGGATGCCCCGACCGAAATCTCTAACGATCACTTGACCGTCGGCAATTTTGACCTCAACTGTCTTACCAGCGCCCATAACGTATTCGTCAATGGAATTGTCTAAGATTTCTTTGAGTAGGATATAGATTCCATCGTCGGGACTTTTACCATCGCCCAACTTACCGATGTACATACCAGGTCGTAACCTGATGTGCTCATCCCACTCGAGCGATCGTATATTGTCTTCAGTATATTGTGCTTCTTGTGCCATAAATAAATCGGAATACAGGATTCCTAATTTAAGAATGCACGGGACTTTACAGCGTGTTTATTACATGAAAGTATACACAGGTTTTACACATTGAAACGGAAGTGCATTACATCGCCGTCTTGAACGATATATTCTTTTCCTTCCACACGCATTTTACCGGCTTCCTTCACTGCATTTTCGCTCCCGAGAGTATCATAATCAGTGTACGAGATTACCTCAGCACGAATGAAGCCTTTTTCAAAATCTGTATGAATAACACCTGCTGACTGGGGTGCGGTGAAGTTCTTCTTAATGGTCCATGCCCGAACTTCCTTGACGCCTGCTGTGAAATACGTTTGAAGATTCAATAGTTCGTAAGCAGCACGAATCACACGGTTTACACCGGCATCTTCAAGACCCAATTCCTCTAAAAAGAGTTGTTTCTCCTCATACGTTTCCAATTCAGCAATATCCGATTCTGTACTTACGGCGATGTGAATGCAACCCGCACCTTCCGCTGCCGCCATTTCTACAACACGTTGGACATATGCGTTTCCAGATTTTGCAGCACTTTCATCGACATTACACAAGTATAAGACTGGCTTATCAGTGAGTAACTGCATTTCTTTAATCAATTCTTGTTCGCGCTCGGAACTTTCAAAACCGCGGACATTTCTGCCTTCTAATACAAAAGTGATTAATCGTTCTAAGGTAGAAACGTTCAGTTTTGCCTCTTTTTCGCCGCTTTTGGCCATTTTTTTGGCTTTTTCGAGGCGTTTTTCGATGGTTTCGAGGTCTTTTAGCTGTAATTCAGTGTCGATGGTCTCCTTGTCGCGAATAGGATCTACACTTCCATCGACATGTGTGACATTTTCATTTTCGAAGCAACGGAGAACGTGTATGATGGCATTAGTTTCACGGATATTTCCTAAGAATTGGTTCCCTAAACCTTCTCCTTTCGAGGCGCCACGTACCAATCCTGCGATATCGACAATTTCTACATTCGCCGGCTGAACACGCTCAGGATTAACCAATTCAGATAAACGCTCTAAACGGTAATCCGGAACTGTTACCTGACCAACATTAGGCTCAATCGTACAGAACGGATAATTAGCCGCCTGCGCTTTCGCGCTCGATAGGCAGTTGAATAATGTACTCTTTCCAACATTCGGCAAGCCGACAATTCCACACTTCATATCTATAGCTTTAAGGCGGCAAAGATAAACGGATTCTTTGTTAGCAACGTGTGTATATGTGAATTGGATTTAAAAGGTAATCAGGCCTTCTTTTGGCGTAATTTTACTGCATATTGAATATAACATTTCACCCATGTCACAACAAGACCTAGAAGCCGTCGTATCTCAAGTCCGCAGAGATATTGTACGAATGGTACACGCTGTAAATTCAGGACACCCTGGCGGTTCCTTAGGATGTGTAGAGTTTTTAACTACGCTCTATTTTGATCACATGAAACACGACCCTAGTGCCTTCAAAATGGATGGCATAGATGAAGACTTGTTCTTTTTATCAAACGGACATATTTCGCCGGTTCTGTATTCAATTCTTGCGCGCGCCGGTTACTTCGATGCAAGCGAAATGGCGACATTCCGAAAATTGAATACCCGTTTGCAGGGACACCCCACTACCCATGAAGGACTAGAAGGTATTCGAATTGCTTCTGGTTCTTTAGGCCAAGGAATGAGTGTTGCTATTGGAGCTGCCGAAGCGAAAAAACTGAATGGCGATAAGCGATTGGTCTACACCTTACACGGCGATGGAGAATTACAAGAAGGACAAATATGGGAGGCTGCTATGTATGCCGCTGCGAAAAAAATAGATAACCTCATTTCTACGGTTGACGTTAATGCAAAACAAATTGACGGATCAACAGATGACGTTTTACCAATGGGCTCAATTCAAGCTAAATTTGAGGCCTTCGGCTGGCACGTAATTTCTGTTGCAAAAGGGAATGATCTTAGTGCAGTAAAACAAGCACTCATTGAAGCTACTGCTGCCTCAGGGAATGGAAAGCCTGTTTGTATTCTTCTTCACACGGAGATGGGCAACGGTGTAGACTTCATGATGGGCACACACAAATGGCATGGTGTTGCACCTAATGACGATCAGCTGGCTGACGCACTTCGTCAAAATCCAGAAACACTTGGCGATTACTAGGTCTATTGTGAAACAACTCAACGCCATAGTATTTGTCTTTTTCTGTCTTGCCCTTCAGGCACAGCCACAGGTTGAAGAAGAGCGTCCACCGCTAACGAGAATATTATTCGTTTTCGATGGTAGTCAAAGCATGTACGGCCGTTGGGAAAGTGGCGCAAAAATAGATGTTGCACAACGCTTAATGGGGCAAATGCTTGACAGTTTGCAAGGGATTCAAGAGGAAGGAAATTTTCAATTGGCACTGCGCGTCTACGGTCATCAAAAACCTGTACCTCCTCAAGATTGTTCTGATACACGTTTAGAAGTTCCATTCAGTAACGGTAACATCTACAAAATCAAGCGTGTACTCAAAGCGATTAAACCAAAGGGAACCACACCAATCGCGGGTTCACTTCTAAAGGCATCTGACGATTTTCCACCTTGCGAGGATTGTCGCAACATTGTCATCTTAATCACTGATGGTGTAGAAGCTTGTGATGGTGATCCATGTGTTGTGAGTAAGCGTCTTCAACAAAAGGGTATCATACTTAAACCTTTTGTTATCGGTATTGGACTGGACGAGGACTTTAAAAATAGCTTCGAATGTGTTGGTACCTATTTCGACGCAGCCGATGAGAATACATTCAAAAATGTTCTTGGTGTCGTAATTTCGCAAGCTTTAGACAATACAACAGCGCAAATCAACCTTCTAGATAGCCGAGGTAAGCCCACAGAAACAAACGTTCCAGTCTTACTGTATGATCATACTTCACAAAAAGTAAGAAAAAGCTTTGTACATACCTTGAATTATAAGGGCCAGCCGGATACTATGGTCTTAGACCCATTAGTCGTCTACGACATGGTGGTTCATACCATTCCGCCGGTTCGTGTGGATAGTATTGTCATTCATCCCGGAACTCACACCCATATCGGAGCTTCTACACCGCAAGGACAATTGGAACTGCGGTCAAACTCCAGACAAAGCACCAAAATCTCATGCATCATCAAACCACAGGGTGAGAATGAGATTTTACATGTACAAGACTTCGGTACGGTTCAACGCTACCTCAGCGGCACCTATGATTTAGAAATCTTAACCCTGCCAAGAATTTTTCAAAGCGGTGTACTTGTTAATCCAAGTTCGACAACAACAATAGCAGTACCCCCACCAGGTATGGTAACCTTACAAGCAGGAACAAGCGGCTACGGCTCCATATTTGTGCAAAGGGAGGACGGTTATGAGTGGGTAACGGATCTTAGCGAAAGTGGGGAGCGACAGGTGTTTCAACTCCAGCCCGGACAGTACATGGTCGTGTTTAGAAGCAAATTTGCGCAGGAAACCGCTTACAGTAAAACGAAAGAATTTAGAGTGAGTCCCGGCTCATCAACCATTGTGAAAATCAACTAAAATGAAGAAGTACACAGATTCAGGAAGTAAGGATACCCGTTCAGGCTTTGGAGCCGGTTTGGAAGAACTAGGTAAAACGAATGAAAACGTTGTTGCACTCTGTGCTGACCTTACTGGTTCTCTTAAAATGAATGCTTTCGCTGACCAGAATCCTGACCGATTCTACCAAGTAGGTATCGCCGAAGCAAACATGATGGGTATTGCTGCCGGTCTTACAATAGGCGGGAAAATACCATTCACAGGAACCTTTGCAAACTTCTCTACGGGACGTGTGTACGACCAGATTCGCCAGAGTATCGCTTACAGCGGTAAAAATGTAAAAATCTGTGCTTCTCACGCAGGTTTGACACTAGGTGAAGACGGTGCAACACACCAAATTCTTGAGGATATTGGTCTAATGAAGATGTTGCCGCACATGGTCGTGATCAACCCTTGTGATTACAACCAAACTAAAGCTGCTACCATTGCAATCGCGGATTACGACGGTCCTGTATACTTGAGATTCGGACGTCCAAAAGTGGCGAATTTCACCTCTCCTGATGCCAAATTTGAGATTGGTAAAGCGGACGTATTAACAGAAGGCACGGACGTTACCATCATTGCCACTGGACACCTTGTATGGGAAGCGTTGCAAGCTGCTGAAGCACTCGAAGCTGCAGGCGTAAGCGCCGAAGTCATAGGCATGGCTACGATCAAGCCATTGGACGAGAAAGCCATACTAGCATCTGTAGCAAAAACAGGATGTGTAGTTACTGCTGAAGAGCACAACCGCTTTGGTGGTTTGGGTGAAAGTGTTGCACAGACTTTAGTGTCTAACCACCCCGTTCCTCAAGAATTTGTAGCTGTTAATGACAGCTTCGGTGAGAGTGGTACTCCGGCACAGCTCATGGAAAAATACGGATTGAATGCTGATGCCATCGTAGCTGCAGCACAAAAGGTGATCGCTAGAAAATAATCGTTCACTTAAACCTTTAGTATCTTCCATTCATCTAAAGAACAATGGAGGAAACCAAGAATATCAAGAGCCTCCTATTGCAAGAGCAGTGGGAGGCTTCTTTTTTTGAGATCGTTGAGCAGTACAGCGAGCGTCTCCTCTATTGTGCTATAGGCATCCTTAAGAGCGAATCTTTGGCCCAGGACGCTCTGCAAGAAGGAATGATCAATATTTGGAAAAACCTCCACAAGTTTAAGGGAGGCAGCCATCCATTTACCTGGTGCTACACCATTGTTCGCAATGCCGCTTTGAACGAGCTGAAAAAGGAAAAGCGACATATCAGTGCCGATTTAGAAAATGCCTATGCCGCACAGAGCTCATCCGAGCTAAAATGGGACAGTGATGAGATTAATTCCAAGGTCCAAGAAGTTCTCATTAGCCTCCCGGAAAAACAACAGTTGGTATTTGAATTGCGGTATTACCAAGATTTGAGCTTTAAAGACATTGCCGAACTCACAGGTACCTCCATAGGTGCACTTAAAGCGAATTACCACCATGCAAAAAACAAGATGGAAGAAAAATTAATCGGCCAATTAAACCTTCCTTAATTACTAGAACTCTAACATACGGATGGATAAACGACGAACATATAAAGCAAGCGATGCTCAGTTAAACGAGCTCAAAGCAAAGCTTCACCGCATTCCGGAGCAGCATCTCTTGGACCGGACCGCGAGCCCTGTTGTTGCAACGAAGCCGAATTATATGCGTATTGTTCGATGGTCCATGAGTGCCGCAGCCGCGGTTGCCTTAGCCGTACTCTTTTGGCCGAATACCTCAACAAATGACAGTGAGGTGACGGAAGAGTTGTTGGCAGAAATGTACAGCCTAGGCTATGTTCGGCCAGAGGATATGTACTCCTTTGTGGAGCCCGATTCGCTTGACTTCGCTGATGTCAAGCTTGATGCAGATGTGTATTACGATTATTATAACTCAGATTACGAATACTTAGAATTATGAAAAAGACATTAATTTTTGGCCTTTTGCTTTCTACAGCAGCGGGCATGGCACAACCTAAAATAGGTGATCGTGTCGAGATTGAAAAAAAGAAAGAAAAAATTGAGGCAATCAAAGTAGCCTATATCACCGCGGAATTAGAACTGACTGTTGCTGAAAGCCAAGCTTTCTGGCCAGTATATACCGAGCTTCAATCTAAAGAACACGAATTGCGCGAAGAGCAACGGGCAAATTTCATGAGCTTGAAAAAGGATGAAGAAATAAGTGAAAAGGAATTAGAAACGATGATTTATAAGATGTCCGATATTCATATTGCTATCGAAGAACTTCGTAAGTCTTACCTCGATGATTTTATTGACATTTTAGGAGCAAAGAAAATGCTTCAACTCATGAAGGCTGAAAAAGAGTTTGGTCGTAGAATGATGGAGCGCATGAAAGGTAACGATCGCCAAAGAGACAAAGGCAGACGTTCTGACCCTAAGAGCAAACGACCGATACGCTAGGCCAAAAAAAACCACCCCACGGGGTGGTTTTTTTGTGTAATAATGAAGAGCCACATTGAAATATGGTGTACGGTAAATACCGTACAGAAAACATGACCTGGATGAGCGTTTTTTACGTGAGTAACTTCACCTATGCTTTCGGGAAAACCTGTATTTTTGACGGTCTATGGCCAATATCAAATCTTTGTTTTTAGAACATGTTGCTCAAGTAGTTGGCGCTCCCAGCGCGCTAGTTATTGACCGTGCAGAAGGCAATTATTTGTACGACCCTGAAGGCAAGGCGTACCTTGATTTTATCTCAGGGATTTCTGTAGCCAACCTCGGACACGGTCATCCCAAAGTCGTGGCGTCTGTTCTCGAGCAGGTGAAAAAGCACATGCACGTGATGGTCTATGGTGAATTTGCTATTGGGCCGCAGGCAAAATTGGCTCAAAAAACTTTGGAGAAGCTCCATCCGTGTATGGACCGTGTTTACTTCGTGAATAGTGGTACTGAGGCCATTGAAGCCTCCTTGAAGATTGCCAAGAAATATACGGGTCGAAGCCAGTTCATCAGTTTTAAAAACAGCTACCACGGATCTACACACGGCTCGTTAAGCATCCAAGGATCAGACAAATATAAAGGTGGTTATTACCCGCTACTGCCAGATACGATGCAGGCTGATTTTAATGATTTCGCTGTACTTGAACAGATCACTTCAAAGACGGCTGGCGTTGTGATTGAATGTATTCAGGCAGGTAGTGGATATATTCCTGCGGACCCCTCGTGGATTAAAGCAGTGCGCGCCCGTTGTAGAGAAGTGGGTGCTTTAATGATTTTGGATGAGATTCAAACCGGCATGGGAAGAACTGGGCCATGGTTTGCGCACCTTGACTATGGCTTCTGTCCGGATATCATATGTTTGGCGAAAGCCTACGGCGGCGGTTTGCCTCTAGGCGCTTTTGTAGCTCCCGAACATATTATGAAAGTAATACAAGCAGATCCCATCCTCGGACACATCACCACCTTTGGCGGTAACCCTGTGAGCTGTGCAGCTTCTTTAGGCGTTTTTGAAGCGCTTGAATCTTCCCCTGAGCTGATGGAAGGTATCCCGGCCAAGGAGCAGCACATTCTAGATGTGCTCGTTCATCCTAGTATTGAAAAGATCAGTGGCAAGGGACTCATGTACTGCCTGTGGCTCAAGCCTGAAATAGACAGTTTTGCCGTCATTGACCGCTTGGAAAAAGAAGGGTTGATTACCAATAGTTTTTTATTCGCGGAAAACGCTATACGTATTACACCGCCGCTGACTATTACTAGCGAAGAGCTCGATAAAGGATTGAAGCTTATTCTTCGTGTGATAGAGGAACTTAGTGCCTAAATCAAATCTCGCAAGGGCCAATTGGGCGCTCCAATTTTATTCCTTCAAAAATTTCATCGTTCGACCGTCTTCAAACCTTAGTAGATAAATCCCTGATGTAAATCTAGAAAGATCAATTTCCGCTTGTGATTCTTCTAGGGTACCGAAAGTCAGTCGTTTGCCTGTAATGCTAATAATCTCGTAGGACAACGGACTACTAAAGTTGTCGAGTGAAATTAAGAGAGTAGTCGTAGCTGGAATAGGGCGAAGAGAAATACCATAATCGTATTCCGGAACATCCATATAGAAATAATAGCATGAAGAGGTGTCTGAACAAAACCCTGGCTTCACAATAATCGCGGCATAATAACCAGTATCTGGGGCCTGTAGAAATTCATTACCTGGATTGATAGTGTCGACTCCCATGGTGGTATCCACAAAAGCGCGTGTGTTGCAGTTGAACCAGTAATAGGTCGCTCCTGTATCCAATCCGACATAGAAACTTACATCACTGTAGGGCGCCACCCAAACCGACCCTGTATCCACGTTAGGCGAGTACTCCACCCTACCGCTTATGATAGAATCACAACCAAATGCAGTCACACCGTTGTAAACAACAGCACCTGTATCCGTGCGCCACGCATCCAAATAGAACACACTGTCGCCGGCACAGAGTCCTGTAGCAGCGATTGTATCACTTACTGTGGTATTCACAAGAACCTCCTGAGCAACCACAGAATCACAGCCTGCCGCAGTAGTTAAAGAATCATACAAGGTGATTGGAGTCGTTACCCAGGCCCCGAAAATTTGGACACTATCGCCTTGGCATATACTCACAGACGGCTGTGTATTTACAACAGCCGGAGTGTATTGTACACTTTGTTCTAGCACAGAATCACACCCTATGGTCGATACAAGTGTGTCTGAATAGGTACCTGGCTGGCTCACCCACTCGCCAAAGATTTGTATGGAATCTCCAGTACAAATGCTTTGGGTAGTTAATGTTGTTGTTGGAATGTTGCACTGATTGACAAGATTAATACTCCCTATACCTCTATTTGCATTACCATGATTTCCAAAGCTCGTTCCTCCAATTGCCCAAATCAATGGAATAGATCCGCCATTAGCAGGAAAAGTGTAATGATTCGTGCTGGCTCCAATTCTAGAACGTTCAATGTACGCTGTGCGGGTAGATCCCGCAGTAACCGCACTGAACGCTATGGAAGAAGTCAAGACAGAACCACCGTTGTATTGACCCAACTTACGTTCGGCCATGGTTCCGTTAGAATTGACTAAAAGAATGTAGGTACCATTCATACCCGTGCTACCAAAACCCACGGAAAAGTACCCCGAGGATGGCCCACTAATCTCCATTTCCAAAGAATCAGTAGTAGTATTCATGGTAACGCTGAGCGTCATACTTGAACCTAATGAGGTCGTTCCCGAATAAATTTGCGCTTGACCGATAAATGACAAGAGCATAGCAAAATATAGATATCTATTTTTCATGGCATTGAGCTTCTATTAAATAAAAAACCCCCGGCGCATGCCGAGGGTTCATATTTTTCAAGAAAAAAATTAAGCTTGACCTGTAGGTCCGCCAAAGTTTAATGGCACCTGAGGCGGTTCGTGCGTTTGAACATCACCGAAATTCTGCTCATAACGGGAAACATTTTCTCCTAAGGCTTGCAAAAGTCTCTTTGCATGCTCCGGAGTTAATATTACCCTTGATTGCACTTTCGCTTTAGGAACACCTGGCATCATCTGAATAAAATCGAGGACAAATTCTGTTGGGCTATGATTGATGGCAACGAGATTACTGTAAACCCCTTGCGCCATTTCTTCACTTAACTCAATATTAATTTGACCGTCTTTATTCTGCTCTGCCATGTCTCTTACTTCAGCTTATTCTACAACTTCTGCAGCCATTGTTTCCTGCATTTTCTCGTACTCTTCTTTAGAACCTACCACAGTTTCGCGGTATTTCTTAAGACCCGTACCTGCCGGAATCAAGTGACCCACAATAACGTTCTCTTTCAGACCTTCAAGCGTATCTTCTTTCGCATTTACAGAAGCCTCATTCAACACCTTAGTCGTCTCCTGGAAGGAAGCCGCTGAGATGAATGATTTCGTCTGTAGCGATGCTCTTGTAATACCCTGAAGAACTGGAGCAGCAGTTGCAGGACTCGCATCGCGTGCTTCCACTAATGCTTTGTCTTCACGACGTAACAAACTGTTTTCATCGCGCAACTCGCGAGTGCTAATGATTTGACCTTCTTTTAAGTTGGTGCTATCACCTGCGTTCTCTACTACCTTCATTCCGAAGATGCGATCGTTTTCTTCGATAAAGTCAATGGCATGAACCAAATTACCTTCTAAAAACAACGTATCTCCAGTATCCTGAATCTTAACCTTACGCATCATCTGACGGACAATTACCTCAAAGTGCTTATCGTTAATCTTCACGCCTTGGAGACGGTATACCTCTTGAATTTCATTTACCAAGTACGACTGAACCGCAGTTGGGCCTTTAATAGCAAGAATATCGTTCGGTGTTATTGCACCATCAGAAAGTGGCGTACCCGCTTTCACGAAGTCATTCTCTTGAACGAGAATTTGCTTGCTCAAATTGATCAAGTATTTCTTCACTTCGCCAGTACGGCTCTCGATAATAATCTCACGATTACCGCGCTTGATTTTTCCGTAGCTAACGATACCATCGATTGCAGCAACAACTGCAGGATTCGATGGATTACGCGCTTCGAACAATTCTGTCACACGTGGTAGACCACCGGTGATATCACCTGCCTTCGCGCTCTTACGAGCAATCTTAACAAGTATTTTACCCGCTGGGATATCTTCACCTTCTTCTACCATTAAATGTGCACCTACTGGTAGAGTATAGTTCTTGACTTCATTCCCATCCGAATCTAATACCTGAATAGTTGGTACCAACTTACGGTCACGGTTTTCAGAAATTACCTTGTCTTGGAAACCGGTCTGCTCATCAATCTCAACTTTATAAGTTGTGCCTTGAATGATATCCTTGTAACCAATCTTACCTGGCATCTCTGAGATAATTACTGCATTGTAAGGATCCCATTGAACGATCTCCGCCCCTTGCTTCACCTTCGCGCCATTTTTCACCTTCAAAATACCCCCGTAAGGAATCATGTTGGTCATTACAGTGCGGCCAGTTTTTGTATCCACGATACGCATCTCACCAGTACGGCCGATAACAATCGTATCACCATTATCTCCTTCTACCGTTCTAACATCTTCTAATTCAACCTTACCGTCAAACTTCGCTAGAACTTTATTTTCTTCACTAACGTTACCGGCAGTACCCCCAACGTGGAAGGTACGTAGTGTCAACTGTGTACCAGGCTCACCAATAGATTGTGCAGCAATTACACCAACACTATCCCCTGCTTGAGCCATTTTACTCGTCGCAAGGTTCGTTCCGTAACACTTCTCACAAATACCTCTTTTCGTTCCACACGTTAATGGTGAACGAACTTCTACAGTTTCGATCGGTGATGCGTCAATTTTCAGGGCGATCTCTTCAGTGATTTCTTCACCCGAGACAATGTATACTTCGTCCGTTAACGGGTCGATGACATCATTTAGAGACACACGGCCAATGATACGCTCTGCGAGCGTCTCTACGATTTCATCACTCTTCTTCAGAGCGCTTACCTCAAGACCACGTAATGTTCCACAATCTACTTCATTAACCACTACATCTTGTGCAACATCGTGCAGACGACGGGTTAAGTAACCAGCATCCGCTGTTTTCAATGCCGTATCTGCAAGACCTTTACGTGCACCGTGTGTAGAAATAAAGTACTCAAGGATGGATAGACCTTCCTTAAAGTTAGAGATAATCGGGTTTTCGATGATTTCACCACCTGCTGATCCAGATTTTTGAGGCTTAGCCATCAAACCACGCATACCAGAGAGCTGACGAATCTGCTCCTTAGAACCACGTGCTCCAGAATCGAGCATCATGTAAATCGGGTTAAAACCTTGACGATCATTAATCAACGTACTCATTGCAGCTTGAGTCAAACGTGCGTTTGTGTTTGTCCAAACATCAATGACCTGATTGTAACGTTCGTTATTCGTAATAAGCCCCATATTATATGAAGAGAAGATTCCTTCCACTTCCTCTGATGCTTCAGAAATCAATGTTGCTTTTGCATCAGGAATACGAATATCATTCAAAGAGAACGATAGTCCTCCGCGGAATGCACGTCCGTAACCCATAGACTTAATATCGTCTAAGAATTTAGCTGTAGCAGGTACATCTGTCTTTTTCAAAACATTAGCGATGATACCGCGAAGTGCCTTCTTAGTTAGAATCTCGTTGATGAACGCTACTCGTTCAGGTACGGCTTGGTTGAAAAGTACACGACCAACTGTGGTATCGATGAATTCCATGGCCATTGTTCCGTCTGCTTGCTCTACACGACCTTTGATTTTGATCAAAGCGTGAAGATCAACAGCACCCTCATTCAGGGCGATTTCAACTTCTTCAGGAGAATAGAAAACCATTCCTTCACCACGTACAGGCATCTCCTTAGTATTCTTCATAGGTTTGGTCATGTAGTATAGACCCAAAACCATATCCTGTGAAGGAACCGTGATAGGAGAACCGTTTGCAGGGTTCAAAATATTATGTGATGCAAGCATCAACAACTGTGCTTCCAAAATAGCGGCAGGACCTAACGGAAGGTGAACAGCCATCTGGTCACCATCGAAATCCGCATTAAATGCAGTACATGCTAACGGGTGCAATTGGATTGCTTTACCCTCAATAAGCTTCGGCTGGAATGCTTGTATACCCAAACGGTGAAGCGTCGGTGCACGGTTCAATAGTACCGGATGACCTTTCATCACGTTTTCTAGGATGTCCCAAACAACTGGGTCACGACGATCGATGATCTTCTTACCAGACTTCACAGTCTTCACAATACCTCTTTCAATCAACTTACGTACGATGAACGGCTTGTAAAGTTCTGCAGCCATATTTTTAGGAAGACCACATTCGTGTAGTTTCAATTCTGGACCTACAACAATTACCGAACGTGCAGAGTAATCAACACGCTTACCCAATAGGTTTTGACGGAAACGACCTTGCTTACCTTTCAAAGAATCAGAAAGAGATTTCAAAGGACGGTTGCTCTCAGTCTTCACTGCAGACGACTTACGAGTATTGTCAAAAAGACTGTCCACAGACTCCTGAAGCATACGCTTCTCATTTCTCAAGATCACCTCAGGTGCTTTGATTTCAAGAAGACGCTTCAAACGGTTGTTACGTATAATAACACGACGGTACAGATCATTCAAATCAGAAGTCGCAAAACGACCACCGTCTAACGGTACTAATGGACGTAGTTCTGGCGGAATTACTGGAACTACACTCATTACCATCCACTCCGGATTGTTCTCAATACGAGTATTTGCATCACGTAGGCTCTCAACTACTTGCAAACGCTTTAAAGCCTCCTGCTTACGTTGCTGCGACGTTTCCGTGTTAGCTTTGTGACGTAATTCGAAGGACAGAGAATCTAAATCTAAGGTACCTAGTAGCGCTTGAACTGCCTCCGCTCCCATTTTCGCAACGAATTTGGTAGGGTCAGCATCATCTAAGTACTGATTTTCAATAGGCAAACGCTCCATTGCGTCCAGATACTCATCTTCAGTTAAGAACTGTAGACGTGTCAAAGGATTACCTTCATTATCCACAGCATTACCCGCCTGTATAACCACGTAACGCTCGTAATAGATAATCATATCCAATTTCTTGGATGGAAGACCTAAGAGGTAACCAATTTTGTTCGGAAGCGAGCGGAAATACCAAATATGAACTACAGGAACTACCAGGGAAATGTGGCCAACACGATCGCGACGCACTTTCTTCTCGGTAACCTCAACCCCACAACGGTCACAAACGATTCCCTTGTAGCGGATACGCTTGTACTTTCCACAAGCACATTCGTAATCCTTTACAGGACCGAAAATACGCTCACAGAATAAACCGTCGCGCTCAGGCTTGTGAGTACGGTAGTTGATTGTTTCTGGTTTCAAAACCTCTCCGTGACTGTTCTCAAGGATGGTTTCAGGCGCTGTCAACGAGATTGTGATCTTGCTGAAGGCGCTGTTTTGTTGTTTATCGCTTTTTCTAAGAGCCATAATGCGATTTTTATAGTAATCCGCAGCCCGAAGACTGCGGAGATTACTCAATTAATTAGTCCAACGTTACTTTCAATCCTAAACCTTTCAATTCGTGCAATAACACGTTGAACGATTCTGGAATTCCTGGTTGCGGCATACGCTCACCTTTTACGATCGCCTCGTAAGTCTTCGCGCGTCCTACGACGTCATCTGACTTCACTGTGAGAATCTCACGTAGAATGTTCGCTGCACCAAATGCTTCAAGTGCCCAAACTTCCATTTCACCAAAGCGCTGACCACCAAACTGAGCTTTACCTCCTAATGGTTGTTGCGTGATTAATGAATACGGACCGATCGAACGTGCGTGCATCTTATCATCAACCATGTGACCCAATTTCAGCATGTAAATAATACCTACTGTTGCTTTCTGATCAAACGGCTGACCTGTACCACCATCGTAAAGTTGCGTGTGGCCAAACTCTGGCAAACCAGCTTCAGTTACGTAGCTTGAAATATCATCTAAAGAAGCACCGTCAAAAATTGGCGTAGCAAACTTCTTGTCCAACTTACGGCCTGCCCATCCAAGAACGGTTTCGTAAATCTGACCAATGTTCATACGCGACGGTACACCCAATGGGTTCAATACAATATCCACTGGCGTTCCATCTTCTAAGAATGGCATATCCTCATCACGGACGATACGAGCAACAATACCCTTATTACCGTGACGACCTGCCATTTTATCACCCACCTTAAGCTTACGCTTTTTAGCGATGTAAACTTTAGCCAGTTTCATGATTCCTGCTGGAAGTTCATCTCCCACAGTAATCGCGAATCGCATGCGACGGTAAGATCCCTGAATATCGTTGACCTTGATTTTGTAATTGTGAATTACCGTATCGATCTTATCGTTACGTTCAGCATCAGTAGTCCATTTACCACCGACAATACGACTGTAATCCTCAATAGCATTCAACGCCTTTAATGTAAACTTCGTTCCTTTTGGAATTACGTCTTCATTTAAGTCGTTCTTCACACCTTGACTTGTTTTACCCGAAACTAAAACACTCAATTTGTTTACGAATACAGATTTCAATTCAGCTAATTCGGCCTCCATCTGAAGGTCTAATTGGCCAATTTCCTCTTTATCTTCAGCACGCTGACGCTTGTCTTTAACTAGACGAGTAAAGAGCTTTTTATCTATAACTACCCCATTCAAAGATGGTGAAGCTTTCAAAGAAGCATCTTTTACATCACCCGCTTTATCTCCAAAGATGGCACGTAATAGTTTCTCTTCAGGAGAAGGATCGCTCTCGCCTTTTGGTGTAATCTTACCGATGAGGATATCACCTGGCTTGATTTCAGCACCAACGCGAATGATTCCATTCTCGTCCAAGTCTTTTGTAGCCTCTTCACTGACGTTAGGAATATCCGCAGTTAATTCTTCAGCTCCTAACTTCGTATCGCGAACCTCTAAAGAGTATTCGTCAATGTGAATCGAAGTGAAAATATCCTCACGCACAACACGCTCAGAAATAACGATTGCATCCTCAAAGTTATACCCTTTCCAAGGCATGAACGACACTAACATGTTACGGCCTAAAGCCAATTCCCCTTGCTGTGTAGCGTAACCTTCACAAAGAACCTGACCATATTCAACGCGATCACCTTTCTTTACGATAGGCTTCAAGTTAATAGTCGTTCCTTGGTTGGTCTTCTGGAATTTTACTAACTGGTATGATTTAACATCGTCCTCGAAGCTTACTCCACGCTCATCATCTGTTCTATCGTAGCTGATTTTGATTTGCATTGAATCAACATACTCTACAGTACCCGCTCCTTCAGAGTTAATTAAAACTCGAGAATCGGTTGCAACCTGGCGTTCGAGACCTGTACCAACAATCGGTGATTCAGGACGTAACAACGGTACGGCCTGACGCATCATGTTAGATCCCATCAATGCACGGTTTGCATCATCATGCTCCAAGAATGGAATCAATGAAGCTGAAATAGATGCAATCTGATTAGGTGCAACGTCCATAAAGTCGATAGTTTCCGGCTCTACAACCGGGAAGTCACCTTCCTCACGTACTTTAACTTTATCATTAATGAATGTACCGTCAGGGCTGATAGGTGCATTCGCCTGTGCAATTACTTTCGCTTCTTCTTCCTCAGCACTCAAATAGGTTGGCTCGCGGTCTACAACCACTTTACCATCCTCAACAGAACGGTACGGAGTCTCGATGAATCCCATGCCATTCACTTTGGCATAGACACACAGAGAAGAAATCAAACCAATGTTCGGTCCTTCCGGTGTTTCAATAGGACAAAGACGTCCGTAGTGTGTGTAGTGAACATCACGTACCTCGAAACCAGCGCGCTCACGAGAAAGACCACCAGGGCCTAAAGCTGAAAGACGACGCTTGTGCGTAATCTCAGACAATGGATTCGTTTGATCCATAAACTGAGACAGCTGATTCGTACCAAAGAATGAATTGATAACAGAAGACAACGTCTTCGCGTTAATCAAATCGATTGGTGTAAACACTTCGTTGTCACGAACGTTCATACGCTCGCGAATCGTACGTGCCATACGTGCAAGACCGACACCGAATTGGTTGGCCATTTGCTCGCCTACTGTACGTACACGACGGTTGCTCAAGTGATCAATATCATCAATCTCAGCTTTTGAATTGATCAACTCAATCAAGCGCTTGATGATCTCAATAATATCACCTTTCGTCAATACCTGCGAATCTTCCTCACTGCCGTTGTACAATTTCTTGTTAAGACGGTAACGACCAACCTCACCTAAAGAGTAACGTTGCTCCGAGAAGAATAATTTATCGATGATTCCGCGAGCAGTTTCCTCATCTGGCGGTTCAGCGTTACGAAGTTGGCGGTAGATGTGCTCCACGGCCTCTTTCTCTGTATTTGTAGGATCTTTCTGTAAGGTGTTGTGAATAATCGCGAAATCCGACGACGCAATGTCTTCTTTGTGCAATAGGATTGCATTCACCTCAGCATCTAGAATTTCTTCCGTATGCTCTTTATCTAAAACGGTATCACGATCGAGAATAACTTCATTACGCTCAATAGATACAACTTCTCCGGTATCTTCATCAACGAAATCTTCAATCCACGTTTTTAAGACTCTTGCAGCAAGCTTACGACCGATTGAACGCTTCAATGACGCTTTACTAACCTTCACTTCCTCAGCAAGGTCAAAGATTTCTAAGATGTCTTTATCTCTTTCAAAACCAATTGAACGTAACAAAGTCGTTACGGGCAACTTCTTTTTCCGGTCGATATACGCGTACATGACTTGATTGATGTCAGTAGCAAATTCGATCCATGACCCTTTGAACGGTATGATACGGGCTGAATACAATTTAGTTCCGTTCGCATGGTAGGATTGTCCGAAGAATACACCAGGTGAACGGTGCAATTGGCTTACAATAATTCTTTCTGCACCATTCACGATAAAAGTACCGCGTGGTGACATGTATGGAATGGTTCCTAGATACACATCCTGGACAATCGTCTCAAAATCTTCGTGTTCTGGATCCGTACAGTACAATTTTAGACGCGCTTTTAACGGGACACAGAATGTCAAGCCTCGCTCGATACATTCGCGTTCCGAATAACGCGGAGGATCTACAAAGTAGTCCAAGAACTCAAGAACAAAATTGTTTCTTGAATCCGAAATAGGGAAGTTTTCCGCGAAAACACGGTACAATCCTTCCTCTGATCTTTCTGATGGCTTCGTCTCTATCTGGAAGAAGTCCATGAAACTCTTCAACTGAATATCTAAAAAGTCCGGGAATGCCGTCTTAATAGCAGTGGAAGAGAAATTGATACGCTCCTGTGGAGCAGTAACTTGGTTTACCATTTCAGCCCAAAATGTTAATTAAACACAAAAAGGTTTAGGTCTAAGGGGAGCTCCCCAAAGACCTAAACCGGATAACCTAGCAGTCGATCAATTACTTGACCTCAACTTCAGCACCAGCCTCTTCAAGCTGCGCTTTCAAAGCTTCTGCTTCGTCTTTTGTAACGCCTTCCTTCAATGCTGCAGGTGCGCTATCTACTTTTTCTTTAGCTTCTTTCAAGCCTAGTCCAGTCATTTCTTTAACAAGCTTAACAACAGCAAGTTTAGAACCACCAGCAGCTTTCAAGATTACGTCGAACTCAGTCTGAGCTTCAGCAGCGTCATCGCCACCACCAGCTGCAGGACCAGCTACAGCTACAGCAGCTGCAGCAGGCTCGATGCCGTGCTCTTCTTTCAAGTATCCTGCTAATTCAGATACTTCTTTAACTGTCAAGTTTACTAGGGCGTCGCCCAATTCTTTGATATCAGCCATTTTTATAAAATTTAATTTTTATTCTTAATTAATTGTAAATAAAGGAATTACGCGTTGCGATCTTCCAAAGTTTTGAGGAGTCCAGCAATGTTGCCACCAGCGCTCTGAAGAGCAGAAACAACGTTTTTCGCAGGGCTTTGAAGCAAGGTTAATACTTCGCCAATCAATTCTTCTTTAGACTTGATTGCAACGAGCATTTCCAAATTCTCATCACCTACGTAAACGCTTTCTTCTATCCACGCACCTTTCAATACTGGCTTATCATTCTTCTTACGGAACTCTTTAATGAGTTTCGCAGGAGCATTACCAGCTTCAGCAAGCATTATGCTTGTATTTCCTTTAAGTACATCGTACAGACCATCGAAGTTCTTCTCCGAAGCGTCCATAGCTTGTTTGAGCAAAGTATTTTTAACAACGTTCAGTTTAATACCCTTACCAAAACTGGCACGACGCAAGTTAGATGTTGTTTCAGCATCTAAAGCTGCGATATCAGCCAAATAAATGGTTGCTGTATTATTCAATACTGCTGTTAAATTTTCAATCTGTGCAAGTTTGTCTTCTCTTGTCATGATGCTATTCTTTAGCGTTATGAAATTGATTTAGCATCCACAGCAATACCCGGTGACATGGTAGAAGAAATGTAAACACTCTTCATATAAGTTCCTTTAGCCGAACTTGGCTTGAGCTTATTTAGAGTCTTCAATAATTCTTCAGCATTCTCACGAATCTTGTCTGCTTCAAAAGAAACCTTACCGATTGCAGCATGAACGATACCGTAACGATCAACCTTAAAGTCAATCTTACCGGCTTTCACCTCACCTACTGCTTTTGCTACGTCCATTGTAACGGTACCAGACTTAGGGTTCGGCATCAAGCCACGAGGACCTAATACACGACCTAAAGGTCCAATTTTACCCATTACAGAAGGCATGGTTACGATGACATCAATGTCAGTCCAACCGCCTTTAATCTTCTCAATGAATTCATCAAGGCCTGCGTAATCAGCACCTGCTGCTTTTGCTTCTTCCACCTTATCTGGTGTAACTAAAGCTAAAACACGAACACTTTTACCTGTTCCATGAGGAAGACTTACCACGCCACGAACCATTTGGTTTGCTTTACGCGGATCCACTCCCAAACGAACAGCTAAGTTCACAGATGCGTCAAACTTAGTACAGTTTACCTCTTTCACTAGAGTTGCTGCCTCGCCCACAGGATATACCTTACCTTTTTCAAGTTTAGCGAGCGCGTTTTTCATGTTTTTAGTCAATTTTGCCATTGCTTCAAACTTTTAATTAAAACGGCTTCTCGCCAATTACAGTTATACCCATGCTTCTTGCAGTACCAGCAATCATACTCATTGCTGATTCAACGGTAAAACAGTTTAAATCAACCATTTTATCCTCTGCAATTTTGCGAACAGCGTCCCAAGTAACTTTAGCAACTTTACTACGGTTAGGCTCTGATGATCCCTTCTTAATCTTCGCTGCTTCCATCAATTGAACTGCTGCAGGTGGAGTCTTGATTAGGAAGTCAAATGATTTATCTGTGTAAACAGAGATCACTACCGGCAAAACTTGGCCCATCTTATCTTGCGAACGAGCGTTGAATTGCTTACAGAATTCCATAATGTTGACACCTGCGGCACCCAATGCTGGACCTACCGGAGGAGAAGGGTTAGCTTGGCCACCACGGACCTGAAGCTTTACTACTTTACTAACCTCTTTTGCCATTTCTTGTTTCTACTATTTTGCGTTGTTTGTGCGGATCATTCTTCAAGTTGGAAGCGTAAAGAACGAACCTATATATAGCTCACACCTATATCAATTATAATTTCTCCACTTCCGTGAAGCCTAGTTCAACTGGAGTCTTACGACCAAAGATCTTCACTGTGACCTCTAGTTTCTGTTTCTCCTCGTTGATCTTCTCAATGGTCGCGTCAAATGTACTGAAAGGACCATTGATAACTTTGACAGTTTCTCCCACTGTAAATGGAATCATTAGCATTGCTGCATTTTCTGCCTGACGATCTACTTCACCTAACAATCTGCTTACCTCAGAGGCACGCATTGGTGAAGGATCTCCTCCTTTAACGTTGGATAAAAATCCAACAACATTCGGAAGGTTTTTAATCATGTGACTCACCTCACCAGTTAAAACTGCCTCTACGTACATGTAGCCTGGTGTGCGGGTCTTTTCTTTTATTACTTTCTTTCCGTTACGGACTTGAACAACTTTCTCTAGCGGAATCAGTACACGTCCCACGAGATCGCTCATGCCTGCATGAGCCATATCCTTTTCAATGTAGGTCTTTGTCTTTTGTTCTTGACCACTTATTGTGCGAAGCACATACCATTTCATTCCAGTATCCGACATGTTATCCGAAGATTGAATAAACAAACTCAAGTAATGTTGAGATTGCCTTGTCCATACCAAATACTACAAGTGAAAAGATGATGGTACCCACAATTACCAATGTAGTGCTCTTTTGCAGCTCTGTCATTGTAGGCCACGATGCCTTAACGGCAAACTCGTGCCAAGACTCCTGTATACTCGTAATTAATTTGCTCATCTTTTTATTCTTTGCACGGGCACAAGGATTCGAACCCTGATCAACGGTTTTGGAGACCGCTATTCTACCATTGAACTATGCCCGTATGTAGGCAGAAAGGCGCCTCCCGTCGGGAGGCACCTTAACTACCTGTACTTTATATCAAAAGAGTAAGTTATTACTCGATGATTTCAGTTACTTGACCCGCACCTACTGTACGACCACCTTCACGCATTGCGAAGCGTAGACCAGTATTAACAGCTACGTTAGCGATCAATTCAACAGTAATTGACAAGTTATCACCTGGCATTACCATCTCAACGCCATCTGGAAGTTGGATCTCACCAGTAACGTCTGTTGTACGCAAGTAGAACTGAGGACGGTATTTGTTGTGGAAAGGAGTGTGACGACCACCCTCTTCTTTCTTCAACACATATACTTCTGCCTTGAACTTTCTGTGCGGAGTGATTGAACCTGGCTTACAGATAACCATACCACGACGGATTTGAGATTTCTCAATACCACGTAGAAGGATACCAACGTTATCACCAGCTTCACCCGTGTCCAAAATCTTACGGAACATTTCAACACCAGTAATGGTAGAAGTCAATTTCTCATCACCGTAACCGATGATTTCAACAGCTTCCCCTGTGTTTGCTACACCAGTCTCAATACGACCCGTTGCAACAGTACCACGACCTGTGATAGAGAATACATCCTCGATAGGCATTAGGAATGGCTTATCACGATCACGCTCTGGCTCTTCGATCCATGCATCTACTGCAGCCATCAACTCCATAACGGTATCAACCCATTTCTGCTCGCCGTTCAATCCACCTAGAGCTGAACCTGCGATAACTGGAGTGTTATCACCATCGTACTCGTAGAAAGATAGAAGATCACGAACTTCCATATCTACCAATTCCATCAATTCTTCATCATCAACCATATCTGCCTTGTTCAAGAACACGACGATACGTGGAATACCCACCTGACGACCTAAAAGGATGTGCTCACGAGTTTGAGGCATAGGACCATCAGTAGCAGCAACTACCAAGATAGCACCGTCCATCTGAGCGGCACCAGTAACCATGTTCTTCACGTAATCCGCGTGACCTGGACAGTCAACGTGGGCGTAGTGACGGTTAGCCGTCTCGTACTCTACGTGAGAAGTGTTAATGGTAATACCACGCTCTTTCTCTTCTGGAGCATTATCGATCGAATCGAAATCTCTTTTTTCAGACAAGCCTGCATTCGCCAAACATGTGGTGATTGCAGCTGTCAATGTTGTTTTTCCGTGGTCAACATGACCAATTGTACCAATGTTCAAGTGAGGCTTGGTACGTACAAAATTCTCTTTTGCCATGACTAGCGATTATTAAATATATAAACAGTGTAAAGATTCAAAATTAAACTTTAGAGCCAATGACGGGAATTGAACCCGTGACCTCTTCCTTACCAAGGAAACGCTCTACCCCTGAGCTACATCGGCGTAACTTAGAGCGGAAGACGGGATTCGAACCCGCGACCCTCAGCTTGGAAGGCTGATGCTCTACCAGCTGAGCTACTTCCGCGGTAGTGGGGGGAGCAGGATTCGAACCTGCGAAGGTTTCCCAACGGATTTACAGTCCGTCCTCGTTGGCCGCTTGAGTATCCCCCCGGTGTGTGCAAGATTCCACTAGAAAATCAAACACAAAACTTGAGCCGATAGTCAGATTCGAACTGACGACCCCGAGATTACAAATCACGTGCTCTGGCCAACTGAGCTATATCGGCAATGATGTCAAAGTACTTCCGCTTTTGTTAAACGGACTGCAAATGTAGTAAAGAGAATCAAACGCGCAATACCTATAAAAAAAAAAGTGAAGACATTTTGCCTTCACCTTACATGCGATACAGTTAACCAGTTGATTTTATTGAGGTTTCAGTATTTTTTCTTTACGCTTTTTTAGCTGTCGAATCAGCACATCTACTGCAATATCCGCCGCTTCCTCAAAACTCTTGCGCTCTTTCGTCACAACTATGTCAGATCCTGGCACGCTCATGCGCATTTCTACGATCTTATTTTTGCGATTATGATTGTTATCTACTTTCAAAAAAACAGCCGTACTAATGGTACGATCATAAAACTGCGTTGTTTTGGCTAACCGTTCCTTAATAAAGGTGATTAACTTACTATCTGCTTTGAAATTTACCGATTGAATGTTCACAGTCATATTCTAATTATTTACGACCCTTTAGGATGAGTCTGGTTATACACTTTAATAAGCTCCTCAAACGAACTGGTAGTATAAACCTGAGTTGAACTTAGACTTTCATGACCAAGCAACTCTTTAACCGTATTTATATCGACCCCAGCATTAAGGAGGTGCGTGGCATAAGAATGACGCAATGCGTGAGGGTTCTTATCAACCACTGCTGTAGTCCTTTTAAGGTAAAATAAAACCCGATTATAAACAAGATTATCGTAAAGCTTTTTTCCTTTCGCCGTGAGTAAGAGATTTGCATCTTGGCGAACGGGCAACTCGTCCCTGATTTCGACATAGCGCAAATAATACGCTTCCAACAAGGCCGGCATAGGAATTTGACGCTCTTTATTTCTTTTTCCAATCACGCGAACCAATTTTCGCGACCAATCAAAGTGGGCCGGCGTCAACGAGATCACTTCCGCACGGCGCAAACCTAGTCCGTAAAGTAAGAGCAGCAAAAGTTGGTCGCGTCTACCTTCGAAATCCGTAGTAAAAAGTTTGGGATCATTAACCAGCGCTTTCAAATCGTCTTTTGGAACACTCATCACTACTTTTTTCGCAGTTTTCATACTACGAACACCTTGCCCGGGATTTTCACGAACGAAGCCTTCGCGAATGGCCCATTTGTAAAAAGTTCGAATACAGCTTAAACTACGATTTATTGAACGCGGCGCTATACCTTGTTTATTGCGCCAGACGATGTAACGCTTGACGTGCGCCTTTTGAGCAGCCTTTAACGATACATCTGCCTCTTCTTGTAAATAGAGGGCCCAACGCTCCAGTTCCTTCTTGTACGCTACGGAAGTCTTCGGACTGTAGCCGCGCTCTCCGATAAGGTACGCTAGAAACTGATCAATATATACCGCTGAGGATTCCATAAAGGGAAGGTAGTGCGGGAGGTTATGAAAAACAAAAAGCCCAACCTTTCGGTTGGGCTTTTCTTTATAATCTAAGCATAGACTATTCTGATTCTGCTTGACGCAAAGTCTGAATGTATGCTGCTTTCTCATGCATGCGACGCTTAGCTTCCGTTGGTTTCGTATGATAACGATCCTTACGAAGCTTACGCACTACACCCGTAGAGCTGTGTTTTCTCTTATAACGCTTGAGTGCGCGTTCGATCGATTCACCTTCCTTGACATTAATTACGAGCATAGTAACACCTCCTTTCTTTAGGACTGCGAAAGTACACCGATTTTTCTATTCCGATACATAGTGTTGTAAAAAAGTCGTGTCAACGTCCGAAAATTCTTCCCATGAGACCAATTCCCTCCAGCGCACGGGACCAAACCGCTCCCGATAGAAGACTATTCTTTTGACTTGGTGGAATCGGAAACCATAGAAATCGTTCAATTCTGCGAAGGAACTGCTGTTTAAAAAGAGTTCAGGTACGCGGGGAACAACATAAAACACACTTTCCCAGTCCTTTTGCCAGCGGGTGTTTAAGGAGCGAATATTTCGCAATTGAGAAACGGTAGAAAAATAGCCCCATCGATCTCTTTCCTGAACGATAGCACGAGCTGACCATGGACCTATACCACGCACAGCTACGAGCCCTGCGCTATCGGCTTCATTTAAATCTAATCGATCCAGACGATCGTTCGTTTCATGTTTAAGTTCCCGCTCCCCCCACGGAACCCTCCTAAGGTTTTGCTCACCACTTCTACCCCACTGCTCTTTCTCTTTCTGCGGAATGGGCGCGAAATCAAAATTGCCCGTATTGACAAATAAGGTATCCATCCCTGGCAGGGATTTTAAGGCAAAAAGGTCTTTAATGGTCCAATTTTTCTTACATCGATACCACCATGATTTTTTTGCTGCCTCTTGTAGTGGGAAATTCCAGATGGTGTTTGAATCCAATTGGTTGACTTTAAGTGTAGGCTGCTCTGACCACCACATTACCAAGAAGCCGAGGCGCGCTTCGCGCGCCTCGGACGCTGGCCGCAACCAAATAGTGGCCGCGAAAGCGGCCACTATTAAAAGCTGAAAGGTTCGAATAATTTGTGCCTCGGCCTGGTACATTGCAGTTGCATTTATATGCAAGTTGGGCAGTACGAGACTGGACTACAAATTTCGTGAATAACTAAAATTTACTGACTTAATCGCGCGACGTGTCGTCATTGTCTTTGTACGAATCCGGCTCAGGTTTCGGTGGCGTATTCAAGACCTTACGAAAGAAATAGATGGTCGCCGCAAGAACGGTTCCCTGCGTTAAAATGATCATGATTAAAGCTGAAGTCGTCATAATTACGCGGCTTTTTTACGTTTGTTGGATGCGATTTTCACCATTGCTACCAGTCCAAAGAAACAGGCCAAAAGGAAAAAACGGCTCATATCTATGTAGAACATGTTTGTGAGTGCACCATCAGCCATCCACTGCACACCCGTGTTGATATGGAAGATTTGATTAATGATACTGTCGTTCGCCCATGGCCATCCCTGACCACTGGTAAGGCTGGTGAAGGCAGTAGACCAATCGGACAATTCACCGTTCAACGGTTTAAACAAAGAGGTCAAAAAGATAATTCCAATGAATAACGGTGTTACATATTTGATAATGGGTCGGTAAATTCTAGGCACGCGCATATCCGCACCGTCGGTAATTTCTTTCCAGCCTTTGTCCATACCAAAAACCCATGCGAAGAGAATAACCTCAGCGAGGGCGAAAATGACTAGACTCACGGTTCCTGTCCAATAATCGTATTCGTCAAACACACCTTTTTCAAAGAAAAAGATGGTGGGTAAGCCCATGAGTAAAATGGCAATCCCCAATAAAATAGCGCTCTTATTCTTCGTCCATCCGAATTCATCTTGTACAAAACCCATCCAGGGTGTACCCATTGCCAACGAAGAGGTAATTCCTGCAAAGAAAAGCAGGCCAAACCAAGCAACACCGGAAATAACCGCCATCACGCTGCCCCATTGATCAAAAAGGAACGGCATGGTTTTAAATGCCATCATAAACCCAGCGTTGTCCACGACCCAGTCTAAACCAAGGTATCCTACGGCAATAGGGATGACTACTGCTGAACCCAAAACAATCTCGACAAAACCGTTCATCCAACCTGCGGACATTGCATTTAGGGCAATATCATCACGCTGCTTAAGGTAAGAGCTATAGCAGTGAATAGTTCCCATCCCCACGGAAAGGGTGAAGAAGATTTGTCCGGCAGCAGCCAGCCAAATTTTAGGATTTGCTAAAGTCGAAAAATCAGGCTCCCACAAAAAGTTGAGTCCAATGAATGTAGAACAGTCATCACAACGACCGGTTGATCCTGTTGTCCAGGACATTATGGCAAGAAAAGCACCGAAACCGATGAGCAATGGCATCGCGATTTTTGCTACTTTTTCAATTCCCGCACTCAATCCTCTGGAAAGGATGTAGATGTTAATAGTCAAGGTAATAAGGAAGGCAAGTAAGGCCCATACTGGAAAGTTAATACCACTACCTAGGTCGACGTAGTTGTTGAAGTAAGCATCCAATTGGTCAAGATTCACCCCTAAGAAATCACCTTTCAGTGACTTCAAAGTATAGGTCAACGTCCAACTTTCAATGTAGGTGTAGTATGCCATGACCCCCATATTGGTGAAGATTCCAAATACACCAAAGTACTTCCATACTCTGCGTTTGGTCATGTTGTCTAAAATGAAAGGCGTACTGTGATCGCCAAAACGACCGCCAAATCTACCCATCGCCCACTCTACCCAGAGCAGTGGAATTCCCATGAGCAGAAAACTAACGAGGTAAGGAATAATGAATGTCCCACCACCATTTTGTACGGCTTGGACTGGAAAGCGTAAGAAATTACCTAAACCAACGGCATTTCCTGCCATTGCTAAAATGAGCCCTACGCGAGAGCCCCATGCTTCTGTCGATTTTGCCATGCTCCTTCCGGATCTGTTAGAGTGAACTCCGAAAATAGTGGAAAGCAGTGGTCCCTACAAATATGTGCTTACAATCCTGCTTGATTTGCAATGATTTCTAGCGCCTCCTTAAATGTGTGTGGCTCATAGCCCAATACCTCTCGGGCTTTAGAAATATCAAATCCCGTACGAGGCGGACGTTTTGCAGGCTGATTCAAGGTGGTGGAATCGGTTCGTGTTACAGACTCCATAGATAGGCCAAAGTGCACTGCAACCTGCCCTACCAAATCATAAATGGACATGAAATCTGGTCCAGAAATATTAAAAACCCCTTGAGCACATTGATCGGCTGCAAGCAAAGCCCCCTGAGCTAAATCTTCCGCAAGCGTCGGCGTACGGAACTGATCGTCAACCACATTGATGGGCTGGCCTTTCTCTAAGGCGCCTTTCGCCCACAAAACGATGTTACTTCGACTCAGGTCTTCTGCCATACCGATCACCAAAACAGTTCGTAAAATGCTCCATGAAGGCAACTCCTGAATAATCTCCTCCGCTTCCAATTTCGTCCAGCCGTAATGACTTAAAGGCTGCGCCTTTGCATCCTCTTTATACGGTCCATCCTTTCCATCGAAAATAAAATCTGTGCTAATGTGCACGACATGTGCACCAACTTCATTTGCCGCATTCGCTATGTTACGCGTTCCCTCAACATTCATTAACGTAGCTTGATCCGGATGCAGTTCACATTCGTCAACGTGTGTCATGGCAGCTCCGTGAATGATCACATCAGGCTCAAACGCACCAACAACCGCACTCACATCTTCAGCATTTGTGATGTCCATCGCAGCGTAACGCGCTGTGCCCATCGCCTGAGTTCTATTTGTTCCTCGAGACGTTGCAAGAAAGCTGTGCTGGGGATAGTTGGCCGTAGCAACGGCTATTTTTTGACCTAATAAGCCATTAGAACCGGTAAAAAGTATTTTCATGACTACGAGGTCTGAGTTTGTTTATTAAACCAATTGCGAAAAGCACGAATCTGCTCGTCATTGCCCAAAACGTAGAGTTTCGAGTGCGGCGCCACTTTAAAGTCTGGGGATGGATTTACATATAACTCACCTGACTCATCTACATAACCTATGACCGTGCACCCAGTTTGTTGTCGAATCTTTAAGTCTTTGATATTGCAATTAGAGCGTTCTTCGGGAAGTTCATCTACCACAATTTCTTCAATATTCGTAGCGCTAGATCCGCCTACACTAAGGTGGTCTAAGAAGTTCATCACACCAGGGTTCATCAGGTTATGTGCAAGATGTGAACCACCCACTAGGTTGGGACTTACCGTATAATTTGCACCTGCTGCTAAAAGCTTTTTCTCTGTACTTTCTGTATTTGCCCGCGCACCGATGACTAATTTTGGGTTTAGTTGACGCGCCGAAATCACGACAAATAGATTATCTGTATCCGATGCTAAAGCCGCAACAAGACCGCTCGCATTTGAAATATTTACCTTATCTAAGATTTCATCATTAGTCGCATCACCAATCAAGACTACTACTCCGTCCAGCTCCTCGCGGTACCTGTTTGCGCGCTCTTCATCCAATTCCAACACGACCACTTGTACCCCATAGGCCTTAAGTTTACTCACTACCTGGCGTCCATTTCGTCCAAGTCCGCAGACAATCGTATGATTCTTTAGCTTTTCCACCTTACGCTCCAATCTTTTCGTTCTTAAATACAGTTGCACTTTTCCGTCTATGGCCAATTGAGCCAAAAGGCCCGCACCGTAAGCAAAAGTCCCAAAACTACCCGCAATTAAGGCTATGGTAAACCAAATACCGCCAGTACTTAGAGGACCTACTTCATTGAATCCCACAGTACTAACCGTCTGAATCACCATGTAAAAGGATTGCAGCCAATTAAAACCCTCAAGCCAACGGTAGCCCACCGTGCCTGCAATGAGAATCACTGCAAAAACAAAGAAGACATTTTTAAGACTTTCGAACGGATTACTCATTGGCTTAAAGGTACGCTCTTAAGAAATGAGCCTGAAACCTTGGACTCAAATTTATTTGATAACGGATGATTAGTGGGGAAGCTTATCGCGTAACACTCCGTAAAGGAAGGTTCCAAATAAAGCGGCTATCAAAACGATGACGTAACCAATGAAACCCGCACCAATATTCACAACTATAGGACCAGGACATGCACCGCTCAGTGCCCATCCCAGACCAAAGATGATTCCACCAAAAAGGTATCTAGAAATACTCCAAGACTTTGGTTGAAATACAATGGGCGCCCCTGTATAATCCTTCGCATTGTTTTTTTTCATGATCCAAACCATGGGTACTCCAATAGCTACCGCTAAACCAATAATTCCATACATGTGGAAATCCTGAAAACGAAACATTTCCTGAATTCTATACCATGAAGCGGCTTCGCTTTTAAACATTATGATACCAAACATGGTACCTAAGAGTAAAAATTTTATCTGCTTCATGGCTTAGTAGATTAAGGGGAAAATCAAATGTGTCATAGCGAGGCCTCCAATAAAAAATCCTACGACAGCCAATAATGAAGCCGGCTGAAGATCCGAAATACCTGAAATGGCATGTCCTGAAGTACAACCACCGGCATAGCGAGCGCCGAAGCCTACCATGATACCGCCTAATGCAAGAATCACTATGTTTTGCCAGTTAGCCAAAGCCTCAATGCCGAACTGACTTTCAGGCGCATAGCTTGTAGGTGCAGCAAAACCTAAAGCCCCCAGGTCTTCTATTGTAGCTTCTGAAATAGCCACCACATAATCTGGCGTAGTTAGGAAATTCGTCGCGATATAACCGCCTAAACCGGCTCCTACAAGAAAGAGTAAGTTCCAGCTTTGGGTCTTCCAATTGAATTGAAAAAACGGTACAAATTTATCCGCACCACACATTGTACACAAAGTTCTCAAGTTGTTAGAGAAACCGAATGACTTACCAAAATAAAGAAGCAGCCACATTATGAATGCTATTAATGCACCACTTACATACCACGGCCAAGGCTGAAGAATCAAATCCATCTTGTTAATTATTACAACAGAAGATTAGTTGAGTATTTAGAGCGTCGTAGGACAGACGTAATCTGAGACGTTTAGCCCCGCCTCTTTAATGGCCTTAAACCCGCCTGCTACATCTACCATATTATGATAACCACGGGCCTTCAATATCGAAGCAGCTATTACTGAACGATAGCCGCCTGCGCAATGAATATAGAATGTTTCTTCTTGCGGGACCGACGCCATGTGGTCGTTTATGCTGTCCAATTCCACATGAATCGCATCAATAATATGCTCACTCAAAAATTCTCCAGATTTACGAACATCCACTACTGTTGCATCCGAAATATCTTTGAGTTCTTTAGCTGTAACCTGGGGAAGCGTATCTATTTTTTTTCCTGAGCTTTTCCAGGCGTCAAATCCGCCGTCAAGGAACCCTATACAGTTATCATAACCAACGCGAGAAAGACGAGTCAATACTTCTTCTTCCATACCTGGATCGGCAACGACTAGAATTTCTTGTTTAATATCTGGAATTAAGGCACCAACCCACATTGCAAAACTGCCCTTAATACCGATAAATATCGATTGTGGAATGAAACCGTGAATGAAGGTATCTTGATGACGCGTATCTAGAATTAAAGCATCCGTCTCATTCGCAGCTGCATCAAAGGCCTCTACAGAGAGTGGACGTAAGCCACGTTCCATGACCTTATCTAAACTTTCATAACCCGTCTTATTCATGCGAACATTCTCTGGGAAGTAGGCCGGTGGAGGCAACAAGCCATCCGTTACCTCTTTTATAAATTCTTCTTTAGTCATGTTCGCACGGAGCGCATAATTAGTGGCTTTTTGCTCACCTATGGTCCCCACGGTTTCTTTTGACATGTTTTTTCCACACGAAGAACCTGCACCGTGTCCGGGATATACGATAACATCGTCAGCTAACACCATAATCTTATTACGCAATGAATCAAATAATATACCTGCTAAATCTTCTTGCGTAATACTCGCGGCTTTCTGCGCTAGATCTGGACGACCAACATCTCCTAAGAACAAAGTATCTCCCGAGAAGATCGCATAATCTTTACCACTTTCGTCTTTTAACAAATAGGTGGTGCTTTCCATGGTATGGCCTGGTGTATGCATGACATGAATCGTTACGTCACCCACTTTTAATACCTCACCATCCTCAGCAATATGGCAATCAAACTGCGTATTCGCAGTAGGACCATAAACGATTTTGGCACCGGTCTTAGCCGCTAAATCAAGATGACCTGAAACGAAATCCGCATGAAAATGCGTCTCTAAAATGTATTTGATAGTTACACCATCCTTTTCAGCACGATCCAGATAGGGACCTACTTCACGTAATGGATCGATGATAACTGCTTCTCCATTAGAGGCAATGTAATAGGCTCCTTGCGCCAAACATCCAGTATAAATCTGCTCTACAGTCATGATATGATTTTATTCTTTGCTTTTAAAGTTGCTTTCCTATGATATATACGGCCATCAAAAGAACGAAAAAGCCGAAGCCTTTTTTTAATTTTTTACCGTCAATGAAATTATTTAAATAGATCCCGACAAAGATACCAAATACTGCAATGGCAGTGACGGTAAGTAACAGTGTCCAGTCTAATTGGTCCCCATAACGCTGAACATCACCAATAAAACCGATCAAGCTCTTCGCTGCAATAATGAATAGGGAGGTCCCTACGGCTTTCTTCATGGGTAATTTCGCGAAAAGAACCAGTGCTGGTATAATCAAAAATCCACCTCCAGCACCAACAATACCGGTTAATACACCAACTACAGTACCTTCTAAAATAATTGCGGGCAGATTTAACTGTGGCAATGTATTTTCCTCCTCTTCTGCCTTACTCTTGTTACGAATCATACTCACTGAAGCCGCGAGCATTACCAGAGCAAAGAAAACCATGATGGCAATGTCTTTTGTCAAGACATATTTACCTAGGTTAATTATTTCGTTAGGAATCGCAGGAACAAGATAGGCGCGGGTAGCATAAACAGCGATAAATGCCGGAATGGTAAAAACCACGGCGGTTTTATAATTTACATTACCTAAAAATGCGTTTCGAACACCCCCTACCAACGCTGTAGAGCCGACGATAAATAAAGAATAGGCAGTACTCATTTCTGCACCAATACCAAAAAGGTATACCAGCACAGGAACCGTTAATATCGACCCACCACCACCGATTAGGCCGAGTGAGATCCCAATAAAAATGGATGCGATGTATCCGGTGATTTCCATAATTGAGTTTTAAGATACCTCAAAGTTCGGGCTTGAAAAACTCATCAGTGTGACACTACGCACACTAGAACAATAAGCGCTCCATTTCTTGCTGAAGCGTTGTAGCTGCAATACCCGCCGCTTGTGCAAAATCCAGTCCATTGCTTTGATAAATGATACCGCGCGTACTATTTACTAAAACTCCGTAATCTTTATTCGTAGCCTGCTTGAGGACTTCTTCGAGCGAACCGCCCTGTGCGCCTACACCAGGTACTAAAAAGAAATGATCAGGTGCTATGGCACGCAAGCGCGCTAAATGTTCCGTTTTCGTTGCGCCCAAAACAAACATTAGCTGATCTGCAGTAGCCCATTCTTGTGCTTTTTTTACGACACTTTCGAAAAGTGCTTCACCTTCCGCGCTCTCAAGAAACTGGAAATCGAATGCCCCTTTGTTTGAGGTAAGCCCTAATAGTATCACCCATTTGTTTGGGAAATCAAGAAAAGGGGTCACACTATCTTCGCCCATGTAAGGGGCTACAGTAACACTGTCGAAATTCATGTTTTCGAAAAACGCCTTTGCGTACATTTTCGATGTATTCCCTATATCACCGCGCTTGGCATCTGCAATGGTAAAAATTTCAGGATACTTCTCATCTAAATACTGAATGGTTTTCTCTAGACTCTGCCAACCTTTGACACCCATGGATTCATAAAAGGCAATATTTGGTTTATAAGCAACCGTAGAAACTGCCGTCGCATCGATGATGGCCTTGTTAAAGGCAAAAACGGGATCATCCTCTTTCAAAAGGTGCTGTGGGATTTTTTCTAAATCCGTATCCAATCCTACGCAAAGCACACTGCGCTTTGCTTTAATCTGCTCAAGTAAGGCTGCTTTATTCATCTTGCTTTAATAATCGTCCGACCCTTCCTTCATTTTCTCGGCATTCTCAGCCATATGAAGCTCGTCAATAAACTTCTGGATATCCCCGTTGACCACATCGTTCAAATTGTAACTGGTTAAACCAATTCTATGATCAGTGACTCGTCCTTGAGGATAATTGTATGTTCTAATCTTTGCCGAACGATCACCGGTGCTGACCATAGTTTTGCGTTGCGCGGCTTGTTCTTCTTGCTTCTTTTTGAATTCCATATCAAACATACGAGAACGCAATACCTTCAGTGCTTGCTCATAGTTCTTATGCTGACTGCGACCGTCTTGACATTCTACGACAATTCCAGTGGGAAGGTGCGTCAAACGCACAGCACTCTCAGTTTTATTTACGTGCTGTCCCCCCGCTCCTTGTGAACGATAAGTGTCTTTTTTTACATCCTTCATATCGAGGTCAACATCCACTTCTTCAGCCTCGGGCAACACGACCACCGAAGCAGCAGAGGTGTGAACCCGACCCTGACTCTCAGTTGCAGGTACGCGTTGAACGCGGTGTACACCGCTCTCATATTTCAGAATACCATAAACCGATTCACCATTCACCTCAAAAGAAACTTCTTTAAAGCCTCCAGAGGATCCTTCATTCATGGTAAGAACTTCTACCTTCCAACCTCTACCCTCACAATAACGCTGGTACATTCTAAATAAATCGCCTGCGAAAATGGCTCCTTCATCGCCCCCGGCGCCTTGACGAATCTCAACCAAAGCATTTTTATCATCCTCCGGATCTTTGGGTAAGAGTAGTAACTTAACTTCTTCCTCTAAAGCTTCAAAAGTAGGTTCCAATTCATCCAATTCCATTTTCGCCATCTCACGAAAATCGGCATCTTTCTCCTCTTTTAATACGCCTTTAGCTTCCTCTATTCGGCTGGATAACTCTAAGTATTGCAATCTAACCTCAACCAGTGGCTTCAGGTTTTTATACTCTCTATTGAGCTGGACATAGCGTTTGCTATCAGATATGACGTCAGGCTGAATAATGAGATCATTCACCTCATTATAGCGTTGAAAAATCACATTAAGCTTGTCGATCATCGCCATTACTTCTCGTACTTAAAGGTCCCAAACTCACTACTAATAGTCAATTCTTTAGCTGCACTCTCTTCAACCCTTCCCACAATCTTTGCGGGTACTCCAAAACTTTCACTAATTGCGATAATTGCATCTGCGATAGAAGGCTCTACGTACAACTCCATACGGTGTCCCATATTAAATACTTGGTACATTTCTTCCCAACTCGTGCCACTCTCCTCTTGAATCATTTTAAACAGCGGCGGTATCGGGAAGAGCGCGTCTTTAATAACGTGTCCTTTTTCCAAGAAATGTAAAATCTTAGTTTGTGCACCGCCCGAACAATGTACCATACCGTCAATTTTATCGCGGTACTGCTCCAGGACTTGCTTAATAATAGGGGCATACGTTCGCGTAGGACTTAAGACCAGTTTTCCTGCGTCTAAACTCGTCTGAGTTGCCTCCGTGAGCGTCTTTGTACCCGAATACACCAGCGACTCTGGAACTGCGGGATCAAAGCTTTCAGGATACTTCGCTGCCAATGCTTTACCGAACACATCGTGTCTAGCGCTTGTCAATCCATTAGACCCCATCCCGCCGTTGTATTCAGATTCATATGTGGATTGACCAAATGATGCCATACCCACGATCACATTGCCTGCTTTAATATTTGCATTATCTATTACATCAGTGCGTTTCATTCTTGCGACTACGGTACTATCAACTATAATCGTGCGCACTAAATCTCCGACATCAGCCGTTTCTCCACCAGTACTGATAATATCTATACCGTGTTTTCTGTATTCTTCTAGAAGCGATTCAGTACCACCTATGATTGCACTTAGTACCTCACCAGTAATCAAACCTTTATTACGACCGATCGTAGAACTAAGCATAATATTCTCTGTAGCACCCACACAAAGTAAATCATCGATATTCATGATTAATGCGTCTTGAGCGATACCCTTCCATACACTTAGATCACCAGTCTCTTTCCAGTACATGTAAGCAAGAGAACTTTTAGTACCTGCACCATCCGCATGCATAACTAGACAATAGTCGTCATCACCAGTCAAATAATCCGGAACAATTTTACAAAAGGCCTTTGGGAATAAGCCTTTATCAATGTTTTTGATTGCGTTATGGACGTCTTCTTTCTGGGCACTCACGCCTCGTCCTGTATAGCGGTCTGATGTATTATTCATGCTGCAAAAATAACGAGAAAGCGCGCACGGGGGACCCGTGCGCGCTTTTCATTTTAATAGTTTATGCTACTTAATCTGAACCCAAGATCCAACGATTAAATCTTTATCACTCTTAAACCCGTTTAGGGTACGAATGTCCTTGACACTTGCGCCAGCTTTTTTAGCAATGCCTCGCATAGTATCTCCGCGCTCAACCTGGTAATGATTTTGATCAAAGGCTGAATAATCACCGTTAGGTGTCACTTTGATGACCATACCTGGCATAGGACGTGCGCCGCGTAATCCTCCATTCAGCTTTTTGAGCTGTACAACGTTCATACCATTGTCCATAGCAATTTTCCCTAATGAACGGTCTTTAGGCCCGAGCGTCATGGTTTGACCAATAGGGTTCTCATTCTTCTTCGTTTGAGCTACTCCGCCGTCAGAAGATGCACCATCTGCTACAGTTGTTGAAGGAACGTAATCATCACTTAATACCTTGAAATCCGTACGACGATTGATTTGATTAGCTACCTCCTGATCCTCTTTATTGAGTCGCTTAATGAACGTCTCCGTTAAATTGTCCCCGGCTTTGAATTTGTCTGCACCATACCCCTTGTAATCTGTTGAGATAATAAATGGCTCTTTCTCACCCATTCCAACTGCCGTTAGGCGCTCAGCAGGAATTCCTTTTTGTATCAGGTAATCCACACAGCTCTGCGCACGCGCCTGAGATAAAACATCATTTTTAGCATCTGTATCACGATAATCCGTGTGCGAACGAAGACCAATAGTGATTGTAGGGTTGCGCTGTAATATGCTGAATACGGTATCTAGAGCTACTTTACTTTCATCACGCAGTTCAGATTGCGCTAAGTCGAAGAATACGTTTGGTAGTACAATAGGTACTTCAATCGGATCCATTTCAAGGCGGAGACTGTACGACTTAACATAAGCACGCTCCTCTTTTACCTGTGCATAATCATTCAAGGCCAATCCTTTGGTTGTGATGTCGCCCACAGCATTTAGGAAACGCTTGCGACTCATATTCAACTTATAAGATTTGTCTTCCTCCATCTGTCCACGAGGAATAGCAAATTGACCATTTGCATTTGTGGTTACAGTGAACGATTGACCTTCTTTATTACTCACTTCAATGGTTACATCGCTTACGGGCTTACCATTTTTACTACTAACAACAGTACCAGTAGCCTCAAAGAATTTCTCCCATTCAGTCACATACCATATGTCATGCTCACCACGTGTGCCCTTGCGATTACTTACAACAAAACCTTTTTTGGTATTATCGCCTGGTACAAAACGCAATGAAATATCATCTGCTTCAGAATTGATTGGCGAAAGCATATTCTCCACATCGCCGACGGGTGCGCCGTTTTCATCTAGCTTTACACGGAAACAATCGAATCCACCCATTCCAACGTGACCGTTCGAAGAGAAATACAAGTACCCATCACCATGCGCAAACGGGTAAAGCTCGTCTCCACGTGTGTTAATGTTTAAATTTGTTGGTGAGGCCCACTCACGCTTTCTGCGATCGTAAGTCGTCATGTAAATATCTTTACCTCCTTTTCCACCAGCGACTTCACCGGCAAAATACAATACCTGATCGTCCGGACTAAGCGCAGGGTGTCCCACTGAAGCGCCGCTATCGAGCGCTATAACTACAGGCTCCGGATTTGCCCAATCTTGACCAATTTTCTTGGTAGTGTAGATGGCACAGCCCATCTTCATGTTTTTCACTTGCATACACTTCGTGAAATACATCTCTTTACCTCTAGAATCAAAAGTCACGACACCTTCATGGTCTTTGGTATTAATGACATCGCTCATCGGATCTAATTCGCCCCAAACAATTTCGTCATTAGCGTTCGCCTCTTTACCCTTCTTCTTTTTCTTATTCTTTTTGCGCTCTCCCTCGATGACAAAAATATCCGAGAAACGCTGACCCATCCAACCGTCTTCCTTTCGACCAGTTGCATCATCACGCATAGACGATATCATGAGTGTTAAATCTTCCTTACCGCGCTTTCCTGCAAAAGCTATTGAGTAATCCGATTTTTTCGAGTTCAAATCTTTTGCGTTATCTAATGCGAATAGTGATCCAGAAACTATCCATTGCGCGGCCTTTTGACAGCTTTGAATACCCCGGTCGGCACGAGCATCGCTAGGTACTAACTTTTTATAGGCTTCGTACGCAATGATTGCGTCTTCATATTCTCCTTGACATTGCAACATCTCAGCGTAACCTAGGTCCGCCTGAGCACCATAACCCAGTTTTGAAGCACGCTGGTAATAACTCGCTGCCCTTTTACATTGACCGGTGAACCGATATCCTTCAGCCATGTTATAGGAAATACGCTGTTTTTGTTCGCGTGTTTTTTCTTTAGAATACGCCTTAGCATAAATTTCGATAGCAACAGAATACTCCTTTGATTCGAAATATTCGTCTGCTTTTACAGTAAGCTTATGAGGCTTTACATCAACCTCTTCAACAGTGGCGTCTTGAGCGAAAGCTATGATGGGCAAGAAAGCGAGGACAACGGTCCAAGTTCGTAAAATGCGTTTTTGCATGCGAGTCTGGTCTCTTGTGTTTAAGCACCCACAATATAGATAAAATAAAAAAAGAAACCCCGCGCGGGCGGGGTTTCTATCTATCTAAATTTGAAAAGCAAAAATTATCTAGTGAAGAGCATTTCGCGGAACTTCGGTAACGGCCATTGCTCATCGTCAATCATAAGCTCCAATTTATCGCTTTCGTAACGAATAACATCAAAGTAAGATTTCACATTATCGTAGTATAAGATGGCTTTTTCACGCACATCCTCTTGCGCATTTGCATCCTTACGAGCCTGAATCATAGCATCCTTCGAAGCTAAGATTTTAGAGATACGAGCAGAAATATCTTTAATCATTTCTAACTGCTCTTTTGCCACGGTTTCGAACGTCGCATCATCCATGATATCCTTCAAACGTTGAACGTTATCAATCAAGGTATTCTGGTATTTGATCGCCGTAGGTACAATATGATTCCCTGCTAAATCTCCAAGCACACGGCTTTCAATTTGGATTTTCATAAAGTACGATTCCAATAAGATTTCGTGGCGCGCCTCGGCTTCACGTTTAGACATGACGTTGAGATTTTCAAACATCTGAAGCGTTGCATCGCTTACGTAAGCATCGAGCGCACGCGGCGTTGATGGCTCATTACTCAAACCACGCTTAGCTGCCTCTTCTTTCCAAGCATCGCCATATCCGTCTCCTTCGAAACGAATGGCTTTAGACTCTTTAATGTATTGTTTAAGCACACTAAAGATTGCCTCATCTTTTTTCAATCCTTTTTTCGCTATGAGTGCATCTACATCTGCCTTGAAATCAATCAATTGCTCCGCCATAGCACTGTTCAAAACCGTCATAGGCTGGGCGCAGTTACTTGCAGAACCGGCAGCTCGTAATTCGAACTTGTTCCCTGTAAAGGCAAACGGCGAGGTACGGTTACGGTCTGTGTTGTCTAAAAGTATCTCTGGTATTTTACCAACCACATTTAGCTTGAGATCGGTTTTTTCTTGAGGTGTCATTTTACCACCACCGATGTTCTCCAATTGATCCAACACCTTGCTCAGCTGATCGCCAATAAATACAGAAATAATTGCCGGTGGCGCTTCATTGGCACCTAAGCGGTGCTCATTACCAGCCGAGCCTATAGAAGCACGAATTAAATCTGCATGCTTATAAACCGCTTTGATACTGTTTACAAAAAAGGTGAGGAACATCAAATTACTCATTGGTGTTTTACCTGGCGCCAAAAGATTTACACCGGTATTGGTGGCCAATGACCAGTTATTATGCTTACCAGAGCCATTAATATTCGCAAATGGCTTCTCGTGCACAAGCGCACGGAAATTGTGGCGTCGTGCCACTTTTTCCATAAGGTCCATGAACAACGAATTATGATCAACCGCAACATTCGCCTCTTCAAATACAGGGGCAAATTCGTACTGCGCAGGAGCAACCTCGTTGTGACGCGTTTTAACTGGAATGCCCAATTTACGGCTTTCGTATTCCAATTCTTTCATGAATTCGATTGCGCGTTCCGGAATAGAACCAAAGTAATGATCATCCAACTGCTGTCCTTTAGCAGGTGCATGCCCCACAAGCGCACGACCAGCCAAAGTTAAATCTGGACGAGCATGGAAATAAGCCTCATCAACTAAGAAGTATTCTTGCTCCCAGCCTAATGTTGCATTAACCTTATTGACATTTTTATCAAAGTACTTGCACACATCTGTCGCTGCTGCATCCACTGCTTGCAAAGCACGTAGTAATGGTGTTTTGTAATCTAATGCTTCCCCCGTATACGAAACGAATACTGTTGGAATACATAATGTTGTGCCAAAGACAAAAGCGGGTGAAGTTGGATCCCAAGCCGTGTAACCACGCGCTTCGAAGGTATTGCGAATACCACCGTTCGGGAAAGAAGATGCATCAGGCTCTTGCTGCACAAGCATGCCGCCTGAAAACTTCTCCATAGCCTCACCATTTCCAGTGGGCTCGAAAAAAGAGTCGTGCTTTTCCGCTGTTGCCCCAGTTAAAGGTTGAAACCAATGCGTGTAATGAGTCGCACCTAAACTCAATGCCCAGGCTTTCATACCAGAAGCGACCTGATCTGCAATATTCCTTGAAATCTTTGTACCGTTTTCAATAGAGTCGTTTACTGCTTTAAACGCTTCAGAGGTCATGTATTGACGCATCGCTTTTCGATTAAAAACGTGCGAACCGAAGTATTCTGAAACGCGTGTTCCAGGTGCTTCAAAGTGCTGAGGCTTGCGCCCTATTGTTTCTTCTAGTGCTAGAAATCTTACCGTTGGCATGTGGCTAATTTTTAATTTAACGCAAAGATACCCCTATTTTTTGTGGGGTGCAATGAAAAATTATTAACCAATGTTGATATCAACCCCTTAAACAAACAGGTAGATCATAAAAACAATGTAGGAAACAAGCAACAAAGCCCCTTCGACTCGATCTAGCCGGTCAGATTTCAGTACACCCATTAAAGGAATGAGCAAAAGAGTGAAAAGTAAACTAATAGGAAAGTCAACATAAAGCAATGCCTGATCGGAAAGTGCTATGGGTTGAATTAATGCAGTAAATCCTAAAACGCTGAGAATATTAAAGATATTCGACCCAATTACATTGCCGATTGCTATGTCCGCTTCACCCTTTCGCGCAGCCATTACACTCGCAGCTAGCTCAGGAACACTGGTGCCAAAGGCGACAAGGCTCACTGCGACCAGTCGTTCACTCCAACCCCATTGTGCTGCCAACGTTGCGATTCCAGAAACAAAAATTTGTGCACCAAATTTCAATCCGACTGCACCGATAATAAGCAACAACAAACCCTGCCATATAGGCATGGCGGGAACGTCAATATCCTCACCTAAAGTTGTAGATGCCCGCTCTATTCTTGCACTGCGTATTTTCAAAACATTATAAACAACCAGTGTCGCTACTAGAATCATTCCCTGTAAAACGTTTATTCCTCCAGATAGCAAAAATCCACCAAGCAAGACATTCGCGCCGATCAGAAACAACCAATCCTTACGATAAGTTAAGCGAAGTGCTTCCATTTTATAGAGCAACGCCGTCAGTCCTAATATAAGCCCAACATTCGCGATATTGGATCCTAAGACATTCCCTAAAGCTATAGCACTTTTCCCTTTCATTGCAGCGATTATACTCACAATCAGTTCCGGAGCGCTAGTAGCGAAGGCAACAAGTGTTAAACCGATTATGACTTTTGAAACGCGCAATTTAAGCGCAATAGCGACTGAGCCACGAACTAAAAATTCGCCACCCAATAACAATAAACCGAAACCCGCTAATAGAAAGAGCGCCGTCACAGCTTGGTACCTCTTTTAATAGTATCCGTAACTTCTTTGAATGCATCACGACCTTCCTCAACTGTTTTTTTAACGTCAGTCAAAGCATTCTCCTCCGCATTGTCTAAAATCTCTCTCTTGATGTCGTTAGTTGCGTTTTTCACCTGCTTAATAACCTTTGCAGCCGACCGTGCCATGCCCGGTATCTGCTTCGGGCCAAACAAAAGCAAAAAGACCAATGCTACAATGATGAATTCACCGCCACTAATATTAAAGAGTAAAAAAACGTGTTGCATTACGCGAATTTACAATAAAAAACCCCCGGCGCGCTCGCGCGCCGGGGGTTTTGAAAATTTTGCTTTTCGTTTGCTTAGCTCTCCTTGTCAGAAGCATCGAACATCACCGGAGTAGCGATAAACAATGAACTGTAAGTTCCCACTAACACACCGAGCAGAAGCGCAAACATGAAACCACGAATTACTTCTCCACCAAACAAGAAGATAACGAGAAGTACAAAGAAAGTCGTCAACGAAGTGTTGAACGTACGACTCAAAGTCTGGTTCAATGATTTATTTACACTAACACTGTTTTGCTTACCACGAGACCCCATGTTTTCACGGATACGGTCAAACACTACCACAGTATCGTTTAATGAATAACCAATAACAGTTAGAATGGCAGCAATGAAAGCTTGATCCACTTCCAACTGGAATGGTAAGAGCCCATCCGCGAGGGAGAAGACACCCATAACAAAAAGCACATCGTGTAACAGTGCAACTACTGCACCGAGCGAGAATTGCCATTTGCGGAATCGAATGAGGATGTACAAGAAGACAACAATCAACGAGAAAATAATGCTATAAACTGCACCTGATTTTATATCGTCGGCAATAGTTGGCCCAACAACACGTGAACCGACTAAACCTATGGCATCTTCCGTTTCGTCTGTAAAGAACGACTCCAACGGTAGTTCTTCTGCGAAGAAATCTGCAACGCCAGCATAGAGCTTAGTCTGAATGTCCTCATCAATTGTAGGACCCGTTTCGCCAATGCGGTAGCTCGTAGTAATGATTACCTGGTTCGCATCCCCTAAGGTTTTTACCACCGGAGTGTACGTGTTACCCTCTTCATCTACAAAAGCATTGCTCAATGATTCGGCAACATCACTAACCTCTACAGGCTGGTCAAAACGTACCTGGAATGAACGTCCACCAACAAAATCAACGCCAAGGTTCAAGCCTTTTGTGAAGAGCGAGAACAATCCAATTGCGATTACTACCGTAGAAACACCATATGCAACTTTACGCTTCTTCAAGAAGTCAAAGCTCAGATTAGTATACCAATTCTTTGTGGTTTTGGTAGAGAACTTGATGTCTTTCTTACCGTCCAATCTTCTCTCAAATACGATTCTTGAGATGAACAATGCCGTAAATAACGAAGTCAAAATACCAATCATCAGAGTCGTCGCGAAACCGCGGATAGGACCGGTACCGAACGCAAATAAAATTATACCTGTTAAGAAGGTCGTAACGTTTGCATCGATAATCGCGCTGTTCGAATTTTTATATCCGTCAACAATTGCTGCACGCAGTCCTTTTCCTAAACGCATTTCTTCACGAATACGCTCGAAAATAAGAACGTTTGCATCTACAGCCATACCGATGGTCAATACGATACCCGCCATACCTGGAAGTGTCAATACTGCTCGCAAACTCGCGAGTATACCAAAGATCAAGAACATGTTGATCAAGAGTGCCATATTGGCCACAAGACCTGCGCCACTGTAATAGAAGTACATGTAAAGCAATACTAGGGCAAGTGCAATAGCAAACGAATTAATCGATGCAGAGATGGCCTCCTTACCTAAAGAAGGACCTACTACATCGGACTGAATAATGCGTGCGGGGGCATCTAATTTACCTGCACGAAGAATATTCGCTAAATCCGCACTTTCCTCAGCGCTGAAATTCCCTGTTATCTGAGTACGACCACCTGCAATTTCATTCTGAACTTGCGGATAAGAATACACATAATTATCTAATACGACCGCCACAGAACGCTTCGGCGTTTGTGCAGCTGCCTCCGCAGTTAGTCGTTGCCATTTCTGAGCTCCCGTGCCGTTCATCGCCATGGTTACAATGTTGCGGTTGTATTCGTCTAAATCTGGACGCGCATCTACGATCACACCACCGTCCAATTCAGGAGTGTTCTCGCGGTTGCCTTTAATCGCTAAAAGGGTTATGATATCGGAGTTAGGCTCTGGCTTGCTGCTCCAAAGGAACTTCGCATTGCGCAACTCTTGATTCATCATTTGAACAATCTCTGGACGTGCTAAAAACGCGTTGACCTTTGCCGTATCACGAATGAGTGAATATCCGACGCGCGGTCCTTGCATTGCCATTCCCGTTTCACTCACCATTGGGCGGAAAACTTCAAACAATGGGTTATTGGTAGAAAGCACATCTGAAGAATCTGTTGTGGCAGAATCAACAGGGACTTCAGCATCTTCAATTGCGAGATCACTAAAATCTGGAACTTCGTCTACAATTTCTGTAGTCACTTTTTCGCCTTCAACAATGTCGCGTAATTTATCGTTAGCAGAAACCAAGAAAGGAAGCACCTCTGCACCTTCGTACATGTTCCAAAACTGGAGTTCTGCGGTGGATTGTAGAAGTTTTTGAACACGAGCAGGATCCTTAACACCTGGCAATTCAACCAAGATACGTCCCGTACCCTCTAGGCGCTGTATGTTCGGCTGTACCACACCAAACTGGTCGATACGCGCACGCAACACCGTGAATACGTTAGCAATCGCTGCTTCAACATCGCGACGAATTTCCGCCTGTACAGCATCATTTACTGCATTAAAACCAACTTTATCCGTCATTTCCGGCGTACCGAAAAGCGAAGGATCACTTAATAACAACCCACCACCGGTTTCGGTGCTGATTTTATCAAATTCCGCAAAGAACGTGTTTAAATAGTTGTTTTGACCTTGGCTTTGTGCTTCGTCAGTATTCGCAATGGCCTGAGTGAAACGAGGATCCTGGGCGTTTGCCACTAAACCTTTCAATACGTCTTTCACACTCACTTCGAGGATGACATTCATCCCCCCTTTGAGGTCAAGACCCAGGTTCATTTCCTTTTTCTTCACTTCGCCGTAGGTAAACCCAAGTACTGGGTAGACCTCTTGCGACATCATACTGTCGAGATAAGCCGACTTAACATTTGCATCTCCTGCGGCGAATGACTCTGCATCGCTAGCGACGTTGTTCGCGACCCATGTGAACGAGAGCTGGTACAATGAAGCCAGACCTAGTGCAATCGCGAAAACGGTAATTAATCCTTTGTTCTGCATCCTGATGGATTGTTTCAGTTTTTCAATAACGCGCAAATATAGTCAGTTCGAGGTGCCTAACCTAAAGTTTTTTGTACCTGCAGGCTTCTAAGTTTATCCTATCTTTGAGTACCTATGAGAAGGACCTGTGTTTTACCCCTTATTTTTCTGCTTTCTGGCCTGTCGAGTTTTGGTCAAAGCAACCGACTTAATTTTGACTGGACGGCGGGACCTGCAGTGAATGCAGGCGGATCCAATATACCCTACCCATTTATAGGCGGGTTGGATTTACCGCAATGGTCGAAGGTGGATTTGAATTTAGACGGCGTTGAAGATTTAGTTGCCTTTGATCGACAGGGCGGCAGATGGATCACATTTATCGCTGAAAACGGCAATTGGGTGGGCAAACCGGAATATGCATCGTTGCTCCCTGCAGTAAAAAATTGGGCATTATTCAGAGATTACAATTGTGACGGGAAAAAAGATCTTTTCGCCTACGTTTTGGGAGGAATGGGCGTTTGGGAGAACACTAGCACAGCAGATTCCGTCCATTTTACTTGGGCGCTGAGCACCCCTTATTTAAGAACTAATGCAGGTAGCACATCCACTAATCTCTATAATTTTAGTAGCGACATCCCCGCCATTTCGGATATCGATGATGATGGTGATTTGGATATATTAACTTTTGGCCAGAGCGCCACTATTAATTGGCACGAAGGTTTGAGCGCGTGTGCGCTTGACTTTAAACTCAATACCACATGCTGGGGCCGATTTGAAGAAAACCTCAGCTCCAACGATCTCACCCTAAACGGCTGCGCGGGTGTTCAGAAACTTGAATTCAGTCAAAAAACTTCAAGCGGAATGCATGCGGGCTCTTCATTGTTGACGCTTAACCTAAATGGAGACACACTTCAAGATGTACTTATCGGTGATGTAAGTTTCACCAACCTTGTTGCGGCTTACAACGGTGGTCATATCGATAGTGCTTTTATGGTTTCAAAGGATACCCTCTACCCGCTCGCTCAACCCACAGCAATCGAATATTTTCCAGCAGCATTTTATGAGGATGTTAATTTTGACAGTATCCCCGATCTAATGGTAGGCCCTAATTTGAATGGATCACAGAATACAAAGAACAATTGGCTTTATCCGAATATCGGATCGCTCAACAACCCGAACTGGGGAACATTAGACTCCGCGTTTCTAGTCAGCGATATGCTTGACATAGGTTCCGCTGCAAAGCCTGCTCTAGTAGATATAGACTTCGATGGAGATTTAGATTTAGTAGTTGGTGGCAAAGGTCTGTATACTGCGCCGAGCACCTATGAAAGCCGAATGTTATTGTATAAGAATACAGGAACAAATACGGCCCCCGCCTTCACGTTGACAGATACTGATTTAGCTAATGCCGGTTACAATAACCTCGGCGCAAGCCTTAGTCCGACTTTTGGTGATCTCGACGGCGATTTTGACCCGGACATGATTGTAGGCACAGAAACGGGTGAATTATTTTATTACGAAAACACAGGGTCTTTTACAGCCCACAGCTTCACGTATCGCGGCAGCCTACAATCTATAGACGTTGGCAATTTTGCTGCTCCCGCACTAGGCGATATTGATGGAGATGGTGATCTCGATCTTTTAGTAGGAAATGAGCTTGGCGCCATTGCCTACTACGAAAATACGGGTAGTATGCCCGGTGCTTTCACATTAGTAGATGCCACTTGGGCGGGGATAGACATGACCAGCCCTCAAGCACCGGACGGTTATTCAGTACCTGCTTTTGTCTTTGGGCAAGACACAACCCTACTCATAGGATCCGAAAGCTTGGGAGTGGTACAGAAAGACAGCTTACGTACCATCATGAGCGGTGCGACAGCATTGGACTTAGTTCTTGGCGGTGGTGCAATAACATCTACATCAAGAGAGGAAACACCCTTTGGAGGATCCAAGCGTAATGGCCGGACCCAGATCGTCTTTAGTAAGGACGAATTAATGAATGCAGGCGGAATCTATGGACAGATAAAAACCATTGGGTTTGAATTGGGCACAAATGCGAGCCTTTATCTGACTCAGGGGTTTGACATCAAAATGACACACGTCTCAGACACGACGCAAACAACCTTTATAACTCAGAGCCTACAAACCGTTTACAGTGGTATCCGCGTAATGACTACCGGTTGGAATGATATTGCATTAGACGTGCCCTTTACCTGGAATGGCACTGATCACCTACTGGTAGAGATTTGTTTTTCAAAACATGCGCAAACGGGCGATATTCCAGTCAAACTTCAAAGCACCTCTTTTACCAGCATGCGCTACGGGGATGTGACTGGCTGGAACGGGATTACGAATGACGGTTGCCAAATGCCTTATGGCGGACGATCTAACAAGCGTCCCAACATGCGGTTTAATCTTCGTCCAACCTTACGGAGTGCTGATACCCATTTTCTTGCGTCAGGGTCGCGTTTACATCCCGCAGTTGGAGACTTGAATGCCGACGGCTACCCCGATGTAATTTTGGGAAACATGAGCGGTGGACTGCACTATTTCGAAGGAAAAGCCTTTAATGATATTTCAATCGAAGAGACGGCTATGCTTCCCTTTAAGTGTAAACTTTACCCCAATCCGACCCAAGGATCTTTCCAATTTGAATGTACGGATCCCTTCATTACTGCTGCACAAATCTATTCCATTCAAGGGCGACTGCTTGGCGAGGTATCCGTAGGCACTCGAAATTCCATTCTACTTGCGAAAGGTATGTATTTGGTTGTTTTTAACGCAACTAACGGCCTGTGTAGCGTAGAACGTTTAATGGTTCAGTAATGTCTGAAAGAGTAGTTCTTTTTGACGGCCCGTGTACGTTGTGCAACAAGAGTGTCGACTGGATTCACTCTAGAGATTACTACCTCACATTCTCTTTCGCCTCGTTAACAAGCGAGTGGGCAAAAGAAAATCTTCCCGAACATTTAAAGAGTGAGGATTCTGTCGTTTTGTTTTTAGACGGCCAATTCTACATTCGTTCCAAAGCTGTATTACTGATCCTACACGAGCTACCCGGTTACCGTTGGACCAAAGTGTTTCATCTCGTACCTACCTTTTTGCTCGACATTGTTTATCGATTAATTGCCAAGACACGCTACCGATTCTTTGGTAAAGACTATTGCACATGGGTCTCCGATGAAAGAATACTCAAGTGACCCTAATTTACTTTTTGATAAAAAACCCCCCGAGCGCTGCGCGCTCGGGGGGTTTTATTTCGCCCCTGAGGGTATATTTTAAGCGCTTGGCTTATAGATTCTCATCTAGTGCAGCGTTCATCTTGCGAACTGCAGCAGCAGAAGCTTCAAACTTCTCTTTCTCGTCAGCGCTTAGATCAAACTCTACCACTTTCTCCCAACCGTTCTTACCAACGATTACAGGAACACCGATACAGATATCCTCTTGAGCGTATTCACCGCTCAGCAATACCGAACACGGGAACATTTTCTTTTGGTTGCGTATAATCGACTCCACGAGCTCTGCACCTGCAGCGCCTGGAGCATACCAAGCAGAAGTACCAATCAATCCAGTTAATGTAGCGCCACCAACCATGGTTTCTTTGACTACATGATCTTGCTGCTCCTGCGAAAGGAATTGCGTTACTGGCATGCTGTTGTAGGTAGCGTGATTAATTAAAGGAATCATAGTAGTATCGCCGTGACCTCCTATAACCTGTGCCTGTAAGTCGTTTGGAGAACAACCCAATTGTTCTGTTAAACGGTATTTAAAGCGTGCTGAATCCAGAATACCCCCCATACCGATGATACGGTTCTTCGGTAATCCAGAAGTCTTTGACGTTAAATACGTCATGGTATCCATTGGGTTAGAGATCACAACGATGATGATTTCAGGGCTGTGCTTGATCAAATTCTCAGTCACCATTTGAACGATCTTTGCATTTGTTCCAATCAACTCTTCGCGAGTCATTCCTGGCTTACGCGGAATACCTGAAGTGATTACTGCTACAGCCGAACCTGCTGTTTTGCTGTAGTCGTTCGTTGAACCAACTACTTTAGAATCATAACCGTTCAAGGTTGCACATTGATTCATGTCCATCGCCTTACCTTCAGCAAATCCTTCTTTGATGTCAAGTAAAACGATTTCTTCTGCCAATTCGCGACGAACTATGTTCTCAGCAACTGTAGCACCTACGTTTCCGGCACCTACAACAGTAATTTTCATATGTATCTGGTTTTAAGTTAAAATGGTTTTGCAAATGTACATCACAGCCGTCGGTTACCACAGCTTCGGTTGAGAATTCCATTCGCGTTCAAATGCCTTAATAATTCAATACTGCGTTGTACCTTTGGCTCACGAAAAAACACCCTCACCATGGTTGCATTGAAACTTATCGGAATTACCGTAGTGCTTTTAGGATTGGGATTCGCGGGAATTGCGATCAAAATTTGGGCAAAAAAAGACGGCGAATTTGCTGGGACATGTGCCTCTCAAAGTCCGTTTTTAAACAAAGACGGTGAAACGTGCTCCTACTGTGGCAAAGACCCCAACCAGTGCGAAACGAAACTCGAACAGGCTAGTTAACCCTATAGCGGCTCCAACCTGGAGTCTCAACGACTTCAATCTCACCAAATTTCGTCCCCACGATAAAGTAACCTTCCACATTCGGAAAGCGCTCGAGCATCCTCGTAGCACCAGCAATGCCCTTTATCATACAAGCCGTAGCTAATGCATCAGCAGTCGTCGCATCAAATGCAATGATACTTGCGCTCAACAGATTACTGATGACTGGCCGCCCCGTTTCTGGGTCTATGCTGTGAACGACTTTCTGCCCTGTTTCGTCTTCCCAATATTTCCGGTAATTTCCACTCGTCGCTAAGGACATACTGTCCAGCTCCACTATCGTTTGAAACTGGCCGGAAACACGTTCTTCCGTAGGTTCTTCAATACCGATGCGCCATTTTCGACCTCTTGCATTGATGCCTTTACAACGAACCTCGCCGCCTATTTCGATCATATAATTAAACACGCCTTGACGTTCTAAAAGACCGGCTACAACATCCACCGTATAACCTTGAGCAATCGCGTTTACATCAATAGCGTAGCCTTCTGGCAATGCATATTTTTCCAATCGTTTGCCCGGCCTATGAGCAACCATTCCTTTGTAACCGACGAAATTCATCAAACTATCCACATTGATCGAGTCTTTTCGTGATCCACCAGAAAACCCCCACGCTTGAATCAATGGTGCAATGGATATATCAAAAGCACCATCGGTCAGTTCACTGAGCATAAGTGATCTCAAAATAACCCCATGAAATTCCGTACTGAGAAACATCGAATCGCCGTTATTCAACATCGAAATCTCACTGTTCTCCACCCATAAACTCATTTGCTGGTCCATTGAAAGAAGTATGGAGTCGACTGCGGTACGGTAATCCACACCTTCCGGTACCAAATAGCTGATACTAAAGGTGGATCCTTGAGCGGGACCCTGATTCGTCATTTGGACCAATTCTGGACGGCTCGAACACGAAGCTAACACCGCAAGTAACAAAAGTGCTAAATATTTCTTCATAACGTGAAAATAAAAAGCCGCTCCTTAGGGAGCGGCTTTAGGTCAAAATATTTTCGATTATCCACCGAAATCATCAAAGCTGACGTTCTCCGGCGGTACACCAAAGTCGTCTACCATTTTAAGTACTGCAGCGTTCATCAACGGCGGACCACAGAAATAGAATTCGATATCTTCCGGCGCATCGTGGTGGTTCAAATAGTTATCAATCACCGCCTGGTGAACGAACCCTACGAAACCATCTCCTTCAGCTTCCATACTGTCTTTTGCACTCCAGTTATCTTCTGGCAACGGCTCAGAAAGCACTAAATGGAATTTAAAATTCGGGAATTGCTCTTCGATCTGACGGAAATCTTCTAAATAGAAGAGCTCACGCTTTGAGCGACCGCCGTACCAATAACTTACTTTACGTCCAGTTTTCAATGTGTGGAACAAGTGGAACAAATGCGAACGCATTGGCGCCATGCCTGCGCCACCACCGATATATAACATCTCTGAATCTGTCTCTTTGATGAAGAACTCACCGTAAGGCCCTGAAATAGTTACCTTATCGCCTGGCTTTTGATCAAACACATAAGATGAACATACTCCTGGATTTACATCCATCCATCCGCCTTTCTTACGGTCAAACGGTGGTGTTGCAATACGAATATTCAACATGACGATATTGCCTTCTGCAGGGTGATTTGCCATTGAGTATGCACGGAATAACGGCTCTGGGTTGACCATCTTTAGGTCCCAGAGCTTGAACTTATCCCACTCCTCTTTAAACTCATCTGGTGCTTTACCCAATTTCGGATGAGAAGTAATATCAATGTTTTTAAAGTCTACTGTAGTTTCAGGAACGTCTACCTGAATGTAACCACCGGCTTCAAAATCTAGGTTCTCGCCTTCCGGTAAGCGTACCACGAACTCCTTGATGAACGAAGCGACGTTGTAATTACTCACTACCTCACATTCCCATTTCTTAATACCGAAGATTTCTTCCGGTACTTTTACGGTCATGTCATTTTTAACCTTAATCTGACAACCTAAACGCCAGTTGTCAGCGATTTCTTTACGGTTGAAGAACCCTGTTTCTGTTGGTAGAATTTCGCCACCCCCATCAGTGACTTGACACTTACACATACCGCAAGTACCCCCGCCTCCACATGCGGACGGCAAGAAGATCTTTTGACTGCTTAAGGTCGTGAGAAGTGTGGTTCCAGATTCAACCTCAACATCGTCGCCATTAATATTCAATTTTACCGGTCCGCTCGGAGACAAGCGCGCTTTCGCTTGCAATAGAATAGTCACCAATAAAAGGATCACTACTACGAAAACGACTACCGATGAAAAAATTACTGTGCTAGATAAAAACATAGCTACCTCTAATTATAATTTAATACCCATGAAGCTCATAAATGCAATCCCCATCAATCCAGTGATGATGAAGGTGATCCCTAGACCACGCAAAGGAGCTGGAACATTCGAATAGCGGATTTTTTCGCGGATTGCAGCAATAGCTACAATAGCAAGGAACCAACCCACACCTGAACCAAGGCCGTAAACAGTAGCCTCTGCAATGGTTCCAAATGCGCGTTCCTGCATAAATAATGAACCTCCAAGAATAGAACAATTCACTGCTATAAGCGGCAAGAAGATACCCAATGCACTGTACAGTGCTGGAGCAAATTTCTCAACGATCATTTCAATCAATTGAACCATAGAAGCGATTACCGCGATAAACATAATGAATGAGAGGAAGCTTAGGTCTACTTCTTCAAATCCTGCACCCAACCATTTACCTAAAGCGCCTGGTTGTAGTACATAGTTTTCTAATAACCAGTTTACCGGCAAGGTGATGACCAGTACAAAAGTTACAGCAATGCCAAGACCGACAGCGGTCTTAACAGTTTTAGAAACTGCCAAATACGAACACATACCTAAGAAATAGGCGAAGATCATGTTCTCGATAAAAATAGATTTGACAAATAAGTTGATTAGTTCTTGTCCCATGTCGGCTTAGTTTTCTTCGATGAGTTTAGTGTTCTTAGCACGTTGTGCCCAGATGATCATTCCTACAACAATCAATGCCATTGGAGGGAATAAAAAGAATCCGTTATTGGCGTAGAATCCTGTACCCTTATCCATGTCGATGTACCAACTAAGCGGGATGATCTGTGCTCCCATAAGCTGTCCTGAACCCAAAAGTTCACGTACAAACGCTACAGCAATAAGAATGACACCATATCCAATAGAGTTTCCAATTCCGTCTAGGAATGCTTTCCACGGTCCATTTCCAAGAGCAAAAGCTTCAAAGCGACCCATGATGATACAGTTCGTGATGATCAAACCAACAAATACGGAAAGCTGCTTACTTACGTCATAAGCAAAGGCTTTTAAAAATTGGTCCACGAGAATTACCAATGAGGCAACAACAACGAGCTGAACGATAATACGGATACGGTTCGGGATCAGGTTACGAATCAATGAGATGATAACGTTACCTACCGCGAGAACAAACATCACCGAAAGTGACATTACAATAGCCGGCTCTAATTTAACCGTGATCGCCAATGCAGAACAAATACCCAAAACCTGTACGGTAATAGGATTGTTGTCATTGAATGGATCTTTTAATAGTTGTTGATTCTTCTTTGAGAACAACGACTCTTTAGTTTTTACTTCCGTACTCATGGCTTAGATGTTTTTGAAGTATTCTGCATACGGTGCAAGACAATCTGCAAGCATATCATTCACACCGTTTGATGTGATCGTACCTCCAGAAATTCCATCCACCATGTAATCTCCAGTAGAGGTTCCTTGCTTCACCACCGAGATGGATTGGAACAACCCTGCTTCAGATATTTTTTTACCCGGGAACTGATCGGTAAACATTGGCGTGGTGATTTCAGCTCCCAAACCTGGGGTTTCACTCTTGTGGCCAAAATTAGCGCCTACCACTGTATTTCCATCCGACTCCAAACTCACAAAGCCCCAAACTGGGCCCCAGAGTCCTTTGCCGCGCAAAGGAATGATGTAGTAGTTTTCTCCACCTTTATTTGCGACATACATTGGAACTTCACGATTCATATTCTCCGCCTTGATGGCACCAGCCATATCTACATTGAAACCAATTTCGCGATCCGTGCTAACGACTTCACCGCCTCTAATGGTTAAAACTTCTTTGATGACTTCGTCATAATTGGCTTGCGCCTCGCTACGATCCACTTTAACGCCAACAGAGGCTAAAATGCTTTGCATTTTTTCCTGTTTAACGTTGTTTTCTTGTTTTGACTTGAGCCCTAAAGAGGCACCAGCTAATAAAACGGCTACCAAGACTACCATAACGGTAGCGAAGGTATACGTGTATGCATTGCTATTAACGTTCATATTCTAGGTATTAGGCGTTTGCTAAACGTTTCGCGCGACGCTTTACGTTCGCTTCAACTACGTAATGATCAATCAATGGAGCCATAACATTCATGAATAGAATGGCCAACATGATACCTTCTGGATAAGCAGGGTTGAAAACACGAATCATAATTCCAAAGAATCCTGCAAGAAATCCGTAAATCAATTTGCCCGTTGCTGTTTGTGATGCGCTTACAGGGTCCGTGGCCATAAAGACCATACCGAACATGAATCCGCCTATCATCAATTGGTGCAAAGGATTTAATCCCATGAACTCATTAACAGCGAAAGCGTTAAATATTGCAGCCATTACAAACCCTCCGATAAAGAAGCTTAACATGATGCGCCAAGATCCCACTCCTTTGAATACAAGGAACAACCCTCCTAATAAAATCAATGCAGCGGAAGTCTCTCCGATCGAACCAGGTATCAACCCTAGGAAGGCATTCGCTAACGAATAGGTGCCTTCAGGACCAAACTGTGCCATTACTGTTTCTGTGGCTGGATTTCCCATGCCTTGACCTACAGTTGTTGCGAGATCTCCTAGTGCGGTTGCGCCAGAATAACCATCGACCAATTGACTGCCTTCAGCCGAAGTAGTATTGATCCATACTTTATCTCCAGACATCCAAGTCGGATACGCAAAGAATGCAAAAGCACGCGCAGTTAAAGCTGGATTCAGTAGATTCATTCCTGTGCCACCAAAAACTTCTTTACCAATCAACACGGCGAAAATGGTGCTGACTGCAACCATCCATAGCGGGATATCTACAGGCATAATCATAGGAATGAGCAGACCCGAAACCAAGAAACCTTCGTTTACAGGGTGATTGCGTTTCCACGAGAAATAAATCTCTACACCTAAACCAGCAGCGTAGGTTACAATGATTAAGGGCAATAATTTCATTGCGCCGAAAATCATGTTGTCTAGCAACGTACTTTCTTCACCGAAAGCGCCGAAGTGCAAGCGGCCTATGTTCCACATACCAAAGAGCAGTGCCGGCACCATGGCAAAAATCACCGTAATCATGGTGCGCTTAAGATCTATGGCATCACGTACGTGTGCACCTGAGTGCGCTGTGTGGTCTGGAACAAATGCCATCGTTTCAATTGCGTTGTGCAATGGATAGAGGATGTTTCTTTTGCCATCTTTTTCAACAAGCGGTCTAGTCTGGTCGAATATGTTTTGTACAAACTTCATAATCTGGCTATTAAATCATTTCTTTTCTAAGGTCGTTCAATCCGTTACGAACGATTTCCTGCAGCGGTAATTTTGACGTACAAGCTACCTCTGCTAAAGCGAAATCTTCAGGGACAACTTCGTAGATGCCTAATTGTTCCATTTTTTCGATATCACCGATCAAAATACTACGGAGCAATTGCTGCGGAAAAATGTCCATCGGGATGAATTTCTCATATTCCCCAGTAACCACAAACGCGCGCTCTTCGCCGTGCATGTTGGTATCCAGGTCGTATTCGCGGTTCGGGAACAACCAGCTCCAGAATGCGCGATTTGTTGAAAATTTACCAAAACCAGGCAAAACCCATCCAAAGAATTCAGTTGTATTGCCTTCTGGTATTGCAGTTAACTGCGATTGACCGAAACTAAGGAAACCGTCATTTTCAATTTTTGATCCAGTGAGTACGTCACCCGCAATTACACGCGTATTGTCTGTATTCACATTTGCAGATAAAAACTGTGCTAGCGAAACGCCCTGCAGCGCAGTAGCATAACCGGCATTCATTACTTTCGATCCAGCGACCGTAACACGGTATTCTGGACGGTACTCACCAGTTTCAAAAGCTGCACCAATAGTAGGAAGGTCTATGGCATTAACGGTCCAAACAATTTCACCCTTATTTAAAGGTGCTGCTTGAGCAATCTGCGTTCCTACAAGCCCTTTCGGATGCTTTCCTGAAAACGTAATATGTGTAGCATCAAGCGATTGCAGCGCCTCGATAGGGGCATGATCAGCATCATGACTAACGTACACCGTACCCTCTGTCATTAGCTTCAGTGCTTTTAACGCTGTTGCTATTGATTTTTCTTTGCCTTCGAGTTGGTACGCTAAATCTCCTGCAAGAGGACCACTTTGAATTCCGTTAACGAAAATTGCACGCGGTTTTTCCGACATGCTTGCAGCCACTCCATAAGGACGTGAAGTGATGAATGCGCCGACACCCGTTGCACCAAAATGTGCTTCAGCATCTCCACGAGTTGCTCCAGAAAAACTGAAAGCACCATGATCTGCATAGGTGACGTCCGAATCGGCTAAAATTAAAACGGCGAGAATTTTACGCTTTGCACCGCGCTTTACCTCAGCCACTTCACCAGAGACGGGAGAACAAATTTTCACTTCAGGTCGATCTTTATCAAAGAATAAAGTATCGCCTGCTTTTACTTGCGTTCCTGCTTTTACGGCCAACTTCGGGGTAATTCCAGGAAAATCTAGGGGTGTCACAGCGTAAGTAGATGCCGTAATGCGGCCCAAATCTGTTTTGGGAGCGCTTCCGACTAACTTAATATCATGACCCTTGCGAATCTTAAAGGTTTGAGACATCGTACTATAAGATGATTTTGGGTTGCAAAATTAGGATACGTGTTTCATTTAGCCTTAAGAATTCGAGACTAATTGTACCTTAGACACCAATATTTATGAATATGTCTGTTAACAAGTCGGTGATATTTGTCATCCTACTGATTTCAAGCCTCCTGAAGGGTCAGGTTTTGCGCGATACTGTAGCATATGATTACCTCAAAACGGTACAAATCGCTCCTGTTGGAGCACCTTTAGACTTTCCCGCCTATGAATTGGGCGTAAAAAACGGTCTTGAATTCAGTTTTGACGACATGGCATACGAATGGAACAATTATGCCTACAAAATTTTCCATTGCACGAAGGATTGGGAAAAATCCGACTTGTTGATCAATCAATACCTCGACGGTTTCGATGGCAATTACATCAACGACTTCGCAATCAGCGTTGGTACTTTCGTTCCTTACACCCATTACACGCTTCGCATCCCAAATGCAAATGCTCGTCCGCGCATTAGTGGCAATTATGTCCTAGAGGTCTATCAAAATGACGATCCAACCGACCTCATTATACGACGCCGGTTCATTGTGTACGAAGATTTGGTCCTGCCTTCCGTTCAAGTTTTACGCGCAACCGACCTGACTAATTTTTCGAGCGAGCAAATGGTGAATGCAAAAGTTGCTTTGGCAGGTTACCCCATTCAAGATTATTTCCAAGACTTAGATTTAAGCATTTTGCAGAACAGACGGTGGGACAACGCATTGAACCGCTTAAAACCTACCTTTATTAATGACGGTATGTTGGAATACAATTTCTTAGGTGAATATGCTTTTGAAGGGGGTGTCGAATTCCATTCTTTTGATACCAAGCGACTCAATCAGGTGGGTATGGGTGTAAAAGTTTCGCAACTCGATACCTGCTGGTCGGTGTATTTGGAAGAAAAAAAGAACCGAAGTATCGCTGTATACAGCTTTCAGAATGACATCAACGGGCGTCGTTTAATTCAACGAGCAGATGTGGGGAATCCAGATTTAGCGGGTGATTATTGTTGGGTAGATTTCTTTCTAGAGAGCCCAGAATTGGAAGTTCCGGTATATGTTTATGGACAATTAAGTAATTGGAAATTGGACCCGGAATTTGAACTTCCCTACGACTACAACAAACAGGCCTACACGGGCAGAGTGCTCTTAAAGCAGGGCTATTATAATTACGTATTTGCACACCCCCGAGAGGACGGAGGTGTTAGTACCGTCCTTACTGAAGGTACACATTGGCAAACTAAAAACGATTATACTTTAATTATGTACAACCGTGGCATGGGATTACGATACGATCGTATCATAGGCTACTTTAAACCTTCATCTGCTTTATAATGAAAAAACTACTTTCTCTAACGCTTGTATTAAGCTCATTAACTGCGTTTTCATGGGGATTAACCGGGCATAGAATTATTGGACACATCGCAATGGATCATTTGAATCCTGATGTACGTGCTCATATTTTGGAAACATTGGGCGGCGAAGATCTCGCTCAGGTAGCAAATTGGATGGACTTTATTAAAAGTGACCACGCCTACGATAGCCTCAAGCCATACCACTACTGTACCATCACGAATGCAGACGCCGTGGATGGACATGTACATCCTGAGGGAGGTGATGTTTGGGAAGGAATCGAGAAATTCTTGCGTGAAATTGAAACTGGGAAATTTAGCGTTAATGAAGCATTTGCACTGAAAACGTTGGCCCATTTGATAGGTGATGTACACCAACCGCTCCATTGCGGAAATGGCACGGATATGGGCGGAAACAAGATTAAAGTAAAGTTCTTTTGGGAAAGCTCGAATCTTCACCGCGTATGGGATAGCGGGATGATTGACTATTGGAGCATGTCTTACACTGAGTACAGCGTTTGGGTGATGTCTACTCGGGTAGCCGCTGATATCGAATCGTGGAAGAATTCAACCGTTAAAGATTGGGTGAAAGAAAGTGTCATCCTCAGGGATCAGTGCTATGCATTCGATGATCCTGAAAAATTAGGGTACCGCTACATTTATGACCACAGTGACTTGCTTCATTTACGATTGGCACAGGGCGGTGTGAGACTTGCAGATGCATTGAACAAAGCATACGCCAAGAGAGGCTAACTTTAGAAAAAAAACCGCCTCTGGGCGGTTTTTTTATGCGTGATCTAGAGCCACAAGCTCTAAAATTTTAACTATCACATCGGTGGCGCTTTCCATATCCTGTAAGCTGACAAATTCATACGGACTGTGGAATGCATGCTCACCAGCAAAGACGTTGGGACAAGGCAAACCCATAAAACTGAGTTTCGAACCGTCTGTACCCCCACGAATTTTAGATTTGCGAACCGGCAAGCCACAGGCTTCGATAGCCCGCTCTGCATAACCCACTACCTGGGGATGCTGGTCCAACACTTCCTTCATATTTCTGTACTGCTCAGAAATTTCAATCTCGTAGGAGGTGCGTTTCACTGCCTTAGACGCTTGCTTTGCCAATGCATTTAAAAGTGCTGCATAATCTTCAAGCTCTGCGGCATCGAAACTGCGAAGTATCATAGTGATACGAACTTCTTCAACACCGCCAGTTATCTCATACGGATGGACAAATCCTTTTTCACCTTTAGTAGATTCTGGAGACCACTCTTGACGCGGAAGAAGACTTAAAAACACACCTGCCGCTTTCACCGCATTCCCCATTTTCTTAAATGCAAAACCGGGATGCGTGTTTGCACCTCGGAATACAATAGTGGCACCATCTGCTGAGAAGGTTTCGTCTTCTATAGAGCCTTTGGTCGCACCGTCCATGGTATACCCGAATAGGGCACCTAATTTTTCCAAATCTACATGGTCGGCACCACGACCAATTTCTTCATCCGGTGTAAACAGTACCTTCATCGTCGCGTGCGGCACATCCGATTTCGCCAGCACCTCCACAGCAGTCATGATTTCTGCCACACCTGCTTTATTATCAGCACCTAGCAATGTCGCACCGTTTGATGTAACAATCGTATGACCTTTCATTTCCTTTAAGGCACCGAAATCGTTGGGTGAAATGACAATATTGTCCATGGGGAGTTTCAACTCACCCCCGTCGTAATCGTGATGCAACGTGGGAACCACTCCAGCCCCAGAATATTCCGGCGAAGTATCCATATGTGCACAAAAACAAACTGCGGGCGCATTTTCATGACCCGGCGAGGCAGGTACCGTAGCGTAAACGTATCCTAAATCGTCCATGTGCACATCTACAATTCCCATATCCTTTAACTCTTTTACGAGCACCCGAGCTAAATTTTTCTGCTTTTCTGTGGACGGTACAGAGGAACTGTGAGGATCGCTCTGCGTATCTATTTGAACGTAGGTTTGGAATCGATTAAGAAGATTGGGGTATTTCATCTTTATTTTGAATGTAAAGTTGCCGGTGCGAATAACGTGCGCACGGCCGTTTCTATGACTATGCGTAGATCTAAGACTAGTGACCAATGTTCAATATAGTAGACATCCGCTCTGATGCGCTCCTCGAGCATTCCTGGGCGTGCTGCAGCACCGCCGCCACGCAAGCCACGGGCTTGCGCCAAACCGGTAAGCCCCGGCTTCGCCCAATATCGAATCTTATACGATGCCACAGATGCAGCATAGTTGGCCCCATCCCCTGCCGTATGCGGTCGCGGCCCGACCATAGACATTTGACCTAAGAGTACATTGAACAATTGAGGCAATTCATCTAAGCCCGTTTTTCGCATCCAGCGCTGCAAGAAATTACTCTCGCCTTCGTCGTTCATGCTTTTAAATTTCAAGACGGTAAAAGGCTTTCCGGATAGCCCTTCTCTGCGCTGGCTAAAAAGGGGCGAACCTGCTCCGGTTAATGAAAGCAAAATCGCTAACAACGGAAACAACCAAAGCCCCACTGCAATTAGTAAGATGAGCGAAACCAAGACGTCAAACATGCGTTTAATAAAGGCATTAGTCCTGTTAGAGAGTGGCTCGCGACGTTGTGAAAAAAGCGGTATTCCTTCAAGGTTTTCTAAAAACATCTGGCCGGCATAATTTGGGCCCATATCTGGTAGGAACCGAAAGCGCAAACCTGCGTTTAAGGCAAAATTTGCAGCGGCTTCGTAATCAGATGTACCCGGAGCATGCGCGCAGATCACTTCATCAACTGTTTTCGTTTTACCGTCAAAAGTACCCTGGTAAGACCAACCCAACTCTGGGCGCAATTCTGTAAGTTTCGCTAAGGCTTCTGCTGTAGCATGTGTTCCGGCTAAAACATAGGTCCTTTGCCATTTGCCTCGGGCCATTTGATTTCTCAAATAGTGCACTAAGAGTAGACGGTAGAGCCATGCAAGTCCATACAGTAATATGAAATACGTCGCGAGGAAGACACGACTGTAATAATAACCTTTTAAACCGACGACAATAATGGCCAATATGGCGAATTGGGCCAAAGCAGCACGCAACACATTTGCCGTCACATTGCGTTGCTCTAGACCGCTCGTATAGCTAAAAATTCCCGACCAACGTCCGGCTGCATACCAACTGACAACCGTTAAAACTAACAGTTGCAAATAGTAGTTGTAATACTCCGGATTCGCGATGCGTAAGTCATCGAAACGCCAATAGCCGATCACCGCAAATAGCACTAACAATAAGGCGCTGTCCGCGAGCAACGTAACGAGTCTAAAGATATTTGTCCCTTGGTTTTGCATTTTCGTGGGGCAAAAGATACTTACTTTTACAACGATGAGCACTACCCAAAGCCCTATAGTCTATGCACCCGGAATTGGTCCAGACCGCGCGGCCCTTCTCACAGAAGAGTTCGGCATACGGACCATAGCGCAATTCATGGAGCATTATCCCTTTCGTTACGTGGATAAGAGCCAATTCCATACCATAGGTTCACTACACGCCCACAGCGGCGAAGTACAGATCAAGGGTCAAATCGTAAAAATTGATGAACTAGGTGCTCCTCGGCAACGACGATTAGTCGCAACATTTACTGACGGGAAAGGCTTCATCGAATTAATATGGTTTAAAGGTGCAAAGTGGGTCAAGAAAAGCCTTAAGCCGAATACTCCCATCGTTGTTTATGGAAAAATCAACGACTTCAACGGTAAAAAGAGCTTGCCACACCCGGAAATCTATTCGCCCTCAGAAATTGAAGTTTCTGCGGTTGAGCCTGTGTATTCCACCACGGAAAAATTAACCAAACGTGGCCTAAACTCGAAGGGTATTGCGCGGGTGATGAAGGAGGTACTCAAAAAAGATTTGGACCAAATTGAGGAAACATTTTCTGAAGCTTTTCGTACAAAACATCAACTAATTAGTAGAATCCAAGCGCTGAATTGGATTCACTTCCCTCCTTCTGCACAGCATCTTGAGGCGGCAAAAAAGCGAATTAAATTTGAGGAGTTCTTCTTTCTTCAACTGACCCAACAGCGCAATAAACTACGTCAAAAAACAGCCATTAAAGGCTATGCATTTAAGGAAGTTGGTCAGGTATTTCTCAATTTCTACAATAACCACCTCCCCTTTGAATTGACTCAAGCTCAAAAACGTGTCGTGAAAGAAATTCGAGGGGATGTCCGAACTGGTGCTCAAATGAATCGATTGGTTCAGGGCGATGTGGGCTCAGGAAAAACCATAGTCGCCTTACTCGCCATGCTTCTAGCTATAGACAATGGTTACCAAGCGGCGCTTATGGCTCCAACTGAAATTTTAGCGACACAACACTACAACGGACTAAAGGAACTCTGCGATCCTGCAAGTATTTCGGTCGCATTATTAACCGGTTCCACTCCGGCGGCCCGTCGCGCTGAGATACATACTGCGCTGAAAGAAGGAAGTTTACAAATCCTCATTGGAACGCATGCCCTGATCGAGCCCACCGTAAAATTTGCCAACCTTGGACTAGCAGTCATTGACGAACAACACCGCTTCGGTGTTGCCCAACGGGCGAAACTTTGGAAAAAGAACGAACATCCGCCTCACGTTTTAGTGATGACGGCAACGCCCATACCGCGTACGCTTGCTATGTCGGTTTATGGAGACCTCGATATTAGTAGTATTGACGAATTGCCACCGGGACGTAAGCCAGTAAAAACCCTACACCTTTTCGATAAAAATCGTCTAAAACTCAACGGCTTCATGCAGCGTGAAATAGCTGCCGGGAGACAAGTTTATGTTGTCTTTCCGTTGATCGAAGAGAGTGAAAAGTTGGACCTAAAAAATCTTGAAGTTGGATATGAGCAGCTGTTGCGTGATTTCCCTCGCCCACAATACCAGATTGCAGCGGTACACGGACGAATGTCCGCGGCGGAGAAGGAAGGCGAAATGCAACGCTTTGCGAAGGGTAAAGCGAACATCATGGTCGCCACTACAGTCATCGAAGTTGGGGTAAATGTGCCCAATGCATCCGTTATGGTTATTGAAAATGCAGAACGGTTCGGCCTGAGCCAATTACATCAATTACGCGGCCGTGTCGGGCGCGGATCCGACGAAAGCTACTGCATCCTAGTATCCTCCTTCAAGCTTTCCTCAGACGCAAAAACACGCTTAGAAACTATGGTGCGTACGAGCGACGGTTTTGAAATTGCCGAAGTTGATATGCAGTTGAGAGGCCCAGGAGATTTAATGGGAACGCGCCAGAGTGGACAACTTCAATTCAAATTGGCATCCTTATTAAACGACGGGCCGATATTGAATTGGACCAAAGCGGTTGTGGAACAATTATTGCGCGACGATGCCCAACTGATCCATTCTGACCACCAGAGCATAAAATCGCGCTGGATCGAACTTTTTAAAGACCAATGGGGTTGGAATAGAATATCATAACCCCATGCAACAGCGCATACCCACCATTTTGAAAGGATACCACAGGCTGCTTCAGCGGTCAGGCGGTTATGCCTTTATGCGACGAAACCTTCTGAAATTTTTGGGGTCCATTGGAGCAGTCCTAGGTGTATTCTATGCTTTCGACACCTGGATCGTGGATATAGATTCCGCTGCCAAATGGATAACACTCACATGGAACACCCCTGTATTGTTGGGGCTGTTTTTTGCAAGTGAAGTGAGTTTCGGAATCATTACTCCTGAACTCCTCATCGTTTGGGCCGATGAAACACTGAAACCAAGATGGATGTTATTTTTCCTAGCCTCCTTAAGTTACAGCGCTGGAATCGCGAGCTACTTCATAGGCCGATTTTTACGCACTCGAGCCATCATTAAAAACCGAATTTTAGAGCGGCACAAATCCACCTTAGACCAATTAAGAGCTTTTGGAGGATTGTTAATCATCCTTGCCGCTCTTACGCCGTTACCCTATCCTATCGTTTGTCAACTCTGCGGACTCAACCAATTTCCCTTTAAGCATTTCGCAGCGCTTACGTTAGTACGATTTCTGCGGTTTGGAATCTATGGACTCGTTCTTTTCAACCTGTTCTAATTCAGACGAAATAAGCCTTTGCGATTGTCTTGCAAAGTGTAACTTTGACATTCAATCAATTTTGACCCAATGAAGATTTCGTACCGCTGGCTTAAGCGTTATTTACCTATAGATCTCAACCCGGAGCTCGTCTCTGAATTATTGACTGACACCGGCCTAGAAGTTGAAGGCTTGGAAGAGGTAGAGACCATTCCTGGTGGACTTAGAGGGGTTGTCGTCGGAGAAGTGCTTACCTGTGTCCAGCACCCTAATGCGGATAGACTTCGAATTACTACCGTAGACATAGGAGCGGAAGAGGCCGTACAAATTGTTTGCGGTGCACCCAACGTTGCTGCAGGGCAAAAAGTCCCCGTAGCCACAGTAGGCACCCTATTGTATCCTGGTGGTGATGAATTAAAAATCAAAAAAGGTAAAATCCGCGGCGAGGTCAGCTTAGGTATGATTTGCGCCGAAGATGAATTAGGGCTGGGTAGTGAACATGACGGAATCTTAGTCCTCGATGCGGCTTTGATTCCCGGAACACCATGCAGTTCGGTTTTTAACGTGGAAAGTGATTTCGTATTTGAAATAGGTTTAACTCCTAACCGAACAGATGCGATGGGACACATTGGTGTAGCTCGTGACTTACGTGCTGCAATGATCACAAAAGGATATGATGCGCCGAAATTAGAGGTGCCGCATGGGTCCACGCCTGAAACTGCAACGAACCCGATCGCTCTAAATATTGAAGACGAGAATGGCTGTCCTGCATACAACGGTACTTTTATTTCAAACGTAACGATCACAGAAAGTCCCGACTGGTTGAAGGAGCATTTGATTGCTATTGGTCTTACGCCTAAAAATAATGCGGTTGATATTACCAACTTTGTACTACACACCTTTGGGCATCCCTTACACGCCTTTGATGCGGACGCTATTGATGGTAAGACCGTCAACATTCGCAAAGCAAAAGAGGGAGAAAAGCTCGTCACTTTAGATGAAGTAGAGCGCACCTTAGACCAGCAAGACTGTATTATCGCAGACGCTACTAAACCCCTTTGCATTGCAGGAGTAATGGGCGGAGCTAATAGCGGCGTGACGAAGAAAACAAAGAATATTTACCTCGAAGGCGCCTATTTCGACAGCGTTCGCGTTAGGAAAACAGCAAAACGCCATGCCATAAATTCGGATGCCAGTTACCGCTATGAAAGAGGCGTTGATCCAAACACAACCATTAATGCGCACTCGTATGCCGTTGCTTTGCTATGCGAATTAACTGGAGGTACGGCCAGTGCTCGAGACCATAAAGGTCAAGAATATTTTGAACGTGTTGCTTTAGAGTTCAGCCGTACAAAGGTGTTAAAGCTCATAGGTGTTGAATTGACAGCGGAAAAAATGACGCAAATTCTTGAATTGCTTGATTTTGAAATCAAGGCTGTTCAAAAAGATACGTGGCATATCCTAGTTCCTACCTACAGAGTAGATGTCACTCGTGACGTGGATATTGCAGAAGAACTTCTGCGTATCTATGGTTTCAATGAAGTTCCCGTTCCGGATCAAATGCAAATTAGCGTTGCAGCACATGACCCTCGACCAGAAAAAATCGAGCGTAGCGTTCTGGATCAATTGACAGGAAATGGCTTCTACGAAATCATGAACAACAGCCTGGCGAAAGGAACAGACTACACCGTACTCCTACCCGAAGTGTCTGCGTCACTCATTGAAATGCTCAATCCGTTGAGCCTTGACCTCAATGTCATGCGTAACAACCTTCTGTTTGGTGGACTTCAATCGATAAGTTTCAATCAAAAGAGACAGCAGCCGAACTTAAGATTCTTCGAGCGAGGAAAAACCTACGGAAAAGGATCAAACGGCTATTATGAAAACACACAGCTTGATCTTTTTGCCGCCGGCGCTCAGGGAGAAGATTACTGGGACTCCGGAAGTCAGCCGAACAATTATTTTTGGATGAAGGGCCTGCTTGAAAGTCTTTTCGGGCGATTAGGGCTGTCGGTATCCTCTGCTAGTGGGCAACATTCACTGTATGGTGAGTATGTTGTTTTTAAATCGGGAAAAACTACTATTGGCTGTTTAGGTACGGTACATCCTAAAGTTTTAAAACACTTTGATATTAAAGGAGCCGTTGTTCACGCGAGCCTCAATTGGGATCAATGTAAAAATCTAGTATTGCAACGTGGCGCTTCACTGTTCAATAATTTACCGAAATTTCCTTCTGTTCGTCGTGACATAGCATTATTAGTCGATCGTTCTGAGCAGTATCAGAATTTGCAGGATTGTATTTTACAGGTAGGAAAAGGTCTTTTAATCAATGTTTTCCTTTTTGACGTATATGAAGGGGATAAACTTCCAGCAGATAAGAAAAGTTATGCTATTGGTATGATTTTCCAAGATGCCAACAAAACGCTCAACGATAAAGCAGTAGACAAAACGGTACAACGGATTGTTGATCAATTGAACAAACGTACTGGGGCAGTGTTGCGGCAATAACATGATTAAAGTCGCCTGGGCGCCCATTTACCATCATCATTTACCGGACAACCACAGGTTTCCTATGTCCAAATACAGCCTATTGCCGCAGCAATTGTTGTATGAAGGCACTTTAACGCAAGAAAACTTTTTCGCTCCAAACCTTGCCTCAGAAACACAAATCCTACGAACACACTGTCCAGACTATTTTCAAAGTTTACTGGACGGAAGCATCGATGGCAAAGCGCAAAGAAAAATTGGTTTTCCCTGGAGTTCACAGCTTATTGAGCGCGAGCGAACCATAGGACAAGGGACCATCGACAATACATTATTCGCCATTGAAAACGGTTGTTCGCTGAATATAGCAGGCGGTACCCACCACGCATTTTATGATCGTGGAGAGGGCTTTTGTATGCTCAATGACATCATGCTCGCAGCACATCACGCACTAGACCACAGCGGTATTTCTCGTATTTTAGTTGTCGACCTTGACGTACATCAAGGCAATGGGACGGCTGCCATGGCTGCAGATGACACACGAATTTTCACCTTCTCAATGCACGGTGAAAAAAACTATCCCTACCACAAGGAACACAGTGATTTAGATCTTCCATTGCCCGATTATATTAATGACAAAACCTACCTCAGCTTATTGAACGAAACGTTGGATGCGCTCTTTGAAAAAGTAAATCCAGAATTGGTATTCTTTCAAAGCGGTGTAGACGTTCTAGAGAGCGATAAACTCGGGCGCATGGGACTCACACTTAACGGCTGTAAAGACCGCGATATTGCTGTAATCTCACGTTGTTACCAAAATGCTGTTCCTCTGGTCATCAACATGGGCGGTGGATACAGTCCTGAGATAAAAACGATCATCGAAGCGCATGCAAACACCTTTCGCACCTGTGTCAAATATTACCAATAGTTAATATTTTTTTTATTTGACCTCATAATAAAGCACTGAAAAATAGACCTTTATTCACCTCCCTGAATGACAGGTTAATGCGAAAAACAGCACTTGTTCTATTTCTCTTCTGCGCCTCCTTTTCTATATATGGTCAAGGCTCGAATGAAATGGCACCCAATCGATTTAGTTACATCAGCCTAGGTGGAGGATATCCCTATGTGACTGCGCGAATAGCCTACGAAGGAACTCGCAACACGTATATTGAAGTACAGGGACTGACAGACGGAGGAGGCATTTGGAAAGAGAATGTCTACAACGACTGGCGAAGCATTAGTCTTCTAAAAGCATTTGACCTAAAGCCGCTATCGAGTGAAATCCGTATTGGGGCAGGTATCGTTCAAACTGCTGAGCGCATAAGCCAGCAACGCTCGAATACATTTGGAATGACTCCTTCTTTAGGGTTTTCATCCGTCATACATCCAAAATGGGCCTTATATGGCAGCATCTATTATCCCATATCACCTGCCACAACGCTCACCTCTGGAGTTTCCTTTGGGCTGGAATACCGCATAGGACGCTACGTAAAAGAAAACGGCCTCTACT